>Ga0207645_10000401_pt1 | contig 35795 bp, 29 predicted proteins | sample KBSM53metaG_FD_184331 | JGI IMG/M metagenome (GOLD analysis project Ga0207645, IMG submission 184331) | Miscanthus rhizosphere microbial communities from Kellogg Biological Station, Michigan, USA - KBS M5-3 metaG (SPAdes) (version 2) | ecosystem: Host-associated > Plants > Roots > Rhizosphere >...
TGGGCACCCTGACCGCTTCGTCCGGACATACGCCGGACAGAGCAGTCAGGGCGTGAGGAGGGGAGCCCCTTTCAGGAGAGGCCTCCGTGCCGCCGCCATGGCGTTAGCAACGGGCACTGCCCCTACTTGTCGCAACTGACGTGCCTACTCGCAGATGCAGAAAGACGCATACTTTCTCCTCACGCCGTCACGGTAATACCTCTCTTCCGCTGACTTTGAGTCGCTTGTCGCAGTACCAGTCCTTGGCGGCCGCGACTTCTTGACCGGGAATGGACCTCCTCCTATGATTCGCGCGTCAATTGGAGGACGTGAGATGAAGCAGCGCCCCGGATGGTCAAGACGTGCCGGCATCGTGTGTGGAGCCCTGGTTTGTGCGTGCGCCGGCCTTTCGCTGCAGGGCGCCGGCTTCGTGTCGACTGCCAGGCCGGAGGATGTCGGACTCTCGTCCGAGCGTCTCGACCGGATTCACGATGCCGTCCAGCGGCATATCGATGCCGGGTCCATATCGGGGGCGGTGACGTTGGTGGCGCGCCACGGGAAGATCGCGCATCTCGAGGCGCACGGCCTGATGGACATCGAGAGCAAGCGCGCGATGCCCAAAGACGGTGTATTCCGGCTGGCCTCGATGTCGAAGCCGATCACGGCGGTCGCCGTAATGATGATGGTCGAGGAGGGGAAGGTTCGACTGAGTGATCCTGTCTCGCGCTTCATCCCCGAGTTCAAGTCGATGAAAGTCGCGGTGGCCAAGCCGAACGCGCGCGGCGGTGGTGCCGCGCCGGCCAGTCCCGGCGGCCCTGGTGGGCGAGGTGGCCCGCCGCCCGAAGTCGACCTCGTCTCCGCGACACGTGAGATCACGATCCGCGATCTGCTGACGCATGGCTCGGGGCTGATGAGCAATGGGCTGGGTAATGCGACGGCGGGTGCCGCGGCGACCCGGGGGCCAGACGATACGCTTGCCACCTACATCCCGAAGCTGGGGGCCGTCGCCCTGGACTTTCAGCCGGGCACACTCTGGCGGTACAGCGGTCTTGCGGGCTTCGATGTGCTGAGCCGCGTCGTGGAGATCGCATCGGGCAAACCGTACGACCAGTTTCTGCGTGAGCGGTTGTTCGATCCGCTTGGCATGAAGGACACAGGCTTCGCGCTGACGCCCGCAATTCAACCGCGGCTCGTGACGCTCTACAGGCGCGGACAGAACGGCCTTGAACGAGTGCCCGATCAAAGCGGCCTGAGCAGCGCGACCTATTTCTCAGGCGCCGGTGGTCTGGTCTCCACGGCCGAAGACTACGCGCAGTTTGCGACGATGCTCGTGAACGGCGGGGAGTTGAACGGCAGACGATACCTGAGCCCGAGAACGATCGAGCTGATGGCTTCCAATCACACCGGCGAAATGGCCGGGGGGCAGATGGGTATGTCACCGAAAGGCATCGGCTTCGGCCTCGGCGTACAGGTCGTCGAGGATCCAGTGGCGGCCGATCGGCGGGTCTCGAAAGGCGCGTGGGGCTGGGCCGGCGCGTACGGCACGAACGTCCACATCGAGCCGGCGGCCGATATGGTCCAGATTATCCTCATGCAGACCAGCACGCCGGCACTGCAGCGCGACTTCGAGAACGCGGTCGCGCAGGCGATCGTGAAGTAGGTGCAATACTGTGAAGGGGTCAGACCCCGCACACATTTGGGAGGACACATGAAGGCTGGTATTGGTGTTCTGCTCGCTCTGGTCCTCGTCACGGCGTCGACCCTTCAGGCGCATCACTCGTTCGCGGCGCAGTACGACGCCAACAAGCCGGTCACGCTCGTCGGAACTGTCACCAAGGTCGAGTGGACGAACCCGCACGCGCGTTTCTATGTGGACGTGAAGGACGACAAGGGTGTCGTGACCAGCTGGAACCTCGAGCTCGCCAGCCCGAACGTGCTTCGCCGCAATGGCTGGACGCGAACCTCGCTCAACGTCGGCGACGAAGTGACGGTCGAAGGATCGCTGGCGAAAAATGGCAGCAAGATGGCCAACGCTCGTGTCGTCACGCTGGCGGACGGCCGAAAGGTCTTCGCAGGATCTTCAGGTGGCGACGCGCCGCCACCGTCACAGGCGGCCAAGCCATAGGCTCACGGTCCGGCTAAAGCCGGACACTACTTCCTGAGCGAGCGCGTTCAGTTGATGAAAACAGGTCTCGTGCTTTCGGTGATCGGCGCCGCCCTGCTGCTTGCCGGCCCGCTCGGGTCGCGGGTCGGTCTGTGGTCGTTTGTGATCGGCTTCCTGCTCCTGGCGCTCAGTCTATTACTGGGCCTTGTTGGAGCCTCGTTATCGCTCGTGGCCGGATTCAAGACGGGGCAGTGGCAGATGGGGGTCGCAGGGATCGTCATCGGCCTGGCTGTCGTAAGCGTGCCGAGCGCCTTCATCATGTCGGGAGTAGGGAAGCCGCCTATTCACGACATCACAACCGATACCGTGAACCCGCCTCCGTTCGTGGCGATTTTGCCGTTGCGCGCTGGCGCCGCGAATCCCCCGGAGTACGGCGGGAGCGACGTCGCCGACCAGCAACGGCGCGCCTATCCGGACATTGCGCCGCTGGTGGTTCACCAAAGCGCAAGTGATGCATTCGATCGCGTCACTGCAGTCGTTCGTGATTTGGGGTGGGAGCTCGTCGCGAATGACCGGCCGTCGGGACGTATTGAAGCGACCGACACGACGTTCTGGTTTGGCTTCAAGGACGATGTGGTCGTCCGCATTACAGAGGATCCATCGGGCCAGAGCTCGCGCATCGACGTGCGATCGAAATCGCGCGTCGGTGTCGGCGATGTCGGGACGAACGCCCGCCGCGTGCGCGAACTGTTGTCGCGATTGCGCTCCTAGCAACCCGCCATCGTGCGGCCTGTTACCGTCGACGGAAGAGATTCAGATCGATGGCCTTGCCCATCTCGTAGTACCCGAGCGGACTGGGGTGAATCCCGTCTCCGCAGTTGAACGCGGGGACGAGAAGGTCGTGGTTGGATGGATCGTGCACGACCTGTGCGAAGTCGATCACCGCATCGAATGGAGCCTTCGCGCGGATCCATTCGTTGACCTGGTTCCGAATCGCCGTCTTCTCAGGATTCCAGCCGGTGTTGGTGCCCGCCGGCGCGACGTTGTGGCGCGGGATGATCGTCGCGCCGATGATCCGGAATCCCTTCGACTTGACCTGCTTGATGATTGAGCTCGTTCCCTCGATGACACTGGCCGCCGTTGCCCCGCGCCGAATGTCGTTCGTGCCCATGAAGAGCACGACGTCGGTCATCCCGTGATGCGACAGGACATCGCGCTCGAGTCTCTCGAGTCCAGGCGTACTGTCGGGCGGTGGTGTGAGTCCTTCGCGCGTGATGGTGTTCCCGCCGATGCCTTCGTTGATGACGGCCTTCAAGCCCTCGCGCTGGCCGCGTGCCTGACGGGCCGCGGCGTCGTGTTCGAGTCCAAGTCGTACGGAGAGCACGTCTTCCCAGCGGTCATGGGCGTCGAGCGTGCTGCAGGTCCCATCCGTGATCGAATCGCCAAAAGCGACGATTGTGCCGGCCGATGCCGACTGCACATCGATGGCCTTGAGCCACCACAGCGCAGTCGTGGTCATCTCGAAACGCATCGCCGCTTCGTCTGCACTCACGTCGCCAGAGCCGTCCGCGCTTCGATACGATGTCACCGCTGCGTTAGTGTGCTGACTGGGGCGCACGGCATTTCCACGAATGTGGAAGCTGACAGCGAGGTCCTGCTGCGCGCGAACAGTCATCGGGACTGAATCGCTCCAGACGGTGCCGCCCGCCGGCACGATCGTTTCCGGCGCGCCGCTGAAAGTAATCGGTCGATTCGATCCTGCTGCGAGCGCTGCGCCGCGAACCCGGTGACCGACGTACGCGCGTCCGATCGCCACTGGTTCGGTGCCGTACGCGTTGTCGAGCCGGACGCGAACGGCATCGCCGGGCGTCGTCACTCTGGCGATCATGCGGACCGTCGCGTTCGTGATGCGGTCCTCACCCAATGCCTGTTGCGAGGTGCTCCACGCAGTGACCCATCGCGCATTCGACGATTGAGCCGATATCGATGGCGCGGCCCAGAGCGCTGCGAGCAGCATGGCGCCTGTGGCAGAGGGCAAACAGATTCCGACCATCCGTGAGGCAATCGTCATCGTCATTTCTCCACATCGACAAAAACTGCGAGCTCAGACAACGCAACAGAGTAGAGCAGGAACGGCTCCCGGTGCTGCAGCGCCAGTCGTTGCGTGCAGGCGAGCAGCGCTCCCGGACTGGTTTTCGCGGTCGCCACATCGTTGGCGGCGGCCTCGTTCCGCACGTGCCCCCACATGTGTTCGATGGCGTTCAGGAGACGACCCTGACTCGGCGGGTCACGGAGAATCGCAATCAGATCGTGGGCAGGCTCTGACGATTCAGATACCCGGCGGGCAGATCCCAGATTCGCATCGGATATCGCCGGGATCCGTCACGGCTTTGCGGCCTGTTGCATTTTCAATTGTGCCCGGAGCATCGCCTCCTGGATCTCCGCCTCGACCCAGCAGTTCGCTGAATCGACAAAAGGGTTCGGCGCGTTGGCCTTCAACTTCGCGTACTTGGCGGCCATGTTGTACTGGGCGGGATGGTCGCCTAGTGGCACGTCGCAGGGCAGCGAGCGAATCAGGTCGAACGTTCGGTTGAACTCCTTCTCGATTTCAGGAGTCACCGGTGCCGGCGAACGATAGCTGCACGCGAAGACCACGTTCAGCGTCTTCCCGCCCTCCTGCGCCTTCATCGTCCACGTCGTGCAGCCACGGGTGTGACCCGCGGTCAGATGCGCGACGAGAGTTGTGCCGCCAAGCGTCACTTCCTCTCCGTCCCGCAGTGTCCGATCGACCGGATGCACCTTGCCTCCCGGCCGCATGGCTTCGAGCGCCGGAATGTCCTCACGCATCGCCATCACCTGCGCGCCGGTGAGTTCCTTGACCAGTGCATCACCTTCCTGGTGATCGCCGTGCGCATGGGTCCCGAGCAGGATGCGGACGTCGGAGAATTTGAATCCAAGCTGAGTCACCGACTTCTCAATCGTCCGCACGTTCCTTTCGTACGTGCTGTTGAGAAGAATGTGTCCTGCCGGTGTGGTGATCAGGAACGAGCTGAGCGTCCTGGTCCCGACGTAGTAGACATTGCCGACGATCTTGTGAGGAGGAAACGCCGTCGTCTGATCTTCGTCCGTGCCCATGTTGCGAGAAAGGATGGATCGCGGCGTGTAGGTCTGACCGCGCACCGTGACGGCTGGTTCATCCGGCGGCGCCTGGGCCAACGCCGGGAATCCGCTGGTAAAAAGAAAGGCACCACTGAGCAGAACGAGGGCGCACGGTGATCGACGGTCGGCCATGGACAGGACTATACGCCTTCCTCTGCTCAACGTGATGGCCCGTCAGATGGTGACCAGGAGTCTGTAGCACACATCGATCGCGTCCAGCGACCTGAGGTTGCCGAAGCGCCGCTCCCAGGCGCCTGACTCGAGATCGAGTTCAAGCCGCGCAATGCCTCGAGCCACCACGTCCTGGTCGAGAAGCGCGAAACCGGAAATGCCCGCTCGCACTCTCGGATCGAGGTACGCCTCAGGCCGGCGCCAGAAGGCTCCGAGAAATCCATCGACACAATCGTGTGGTATCGGGACGCGATCAACTCTGCAGTCGTCGAGGTAGTGGGCCATTTCGGCAACGGATGGACACCGTCCCCGATACAGTTCCACGATCTCCGGAAAGTACGCCTCCGTCAGCCAGAAGTTGCCAACTGCGCTCGTGTCGAACGTAAAGACCACCAGGCGATTCGCCACTCTCTTCATCTCGTCGAGGCCGGCGCGCCAATCGGCCCAGTGATGCAGCGTGAGCACTGCAAGCGCGGCGTCAAATGTCCCGGTTCGGAAGGGCAGCGCTTCAGCAGATGCCTGGATGACGGGGGTTGTCCCAGCCGCCCTCTGCCGGATCATCTGCCACGAGGGTTCGACTGCGACGAGAGACGGGCCGACAGGCTCGTAGGCGCCGGTGCCGGCTCCTACGTTGACGACGGTGGGGGCATCGCCGAGTGCATCCACAATCGCAGCGGCGATTCTGGGATCCGGGCGCCGCGTCAATGTGTACCGCCGTCCAATCTGATCGTAAAGAGGCTGCGGCATGCCCGACCCTACTTTCGCTCGGGCACGACCAACACCGCTCCGGTCGACATCGGCTGAACGCTTCGCTGGTAGATCGACAGGTATCCAGTGGCCTGGGGCAAAGGGACGTCACCCCGCCTTGTACGCCGGGCGTCGAGTTCCGCGGGCGGCACGTCGAGATCGAGCGTGCGCGCATCGAGGTCGATTCGGATGCGGTCGCCGTTCTCGACCAGCGCAAGCGGGCCGCCGATCGCGGACTCGGGCGACACTTCAGCGACCGTCATGCCCTTGTTGCAGAGACCGGACAATTGGCCGTCGGACACGAACGCGACATCGTTTTCGAGGCCAGCCGCATAGATCGCGAAGACGACTCGTGAGGCGGAGCCCGCCATTGCGGGTCCGCCTTTGGGGCCGCAGCCGCGCAAGACGAGAACATTGCCCGGCTTCAGCGCACCTTTCTGCACCCCATCGATCGCTTCGGGAACATCGTCGTAGACGACAGCCGTGCCCGCGAAACGTCCGTCGTGTCCCGGCCGCTGCAGGCCGGGCCTGATGATGGCGCTCTCGGGCGCCAGCGAACCGCGGAGCACGACGATCGATGCGTGCGTCGAGAACGGCCGGTCGAGTGGACGAATCACGTCTGCATTGTGGACAGCGGCGTCGCGGATGTTCTCGCCCAACGTTCGCCCGCTGACTGTCATGGCGTCGCGATCGAGCAGAGGCCGGAGCTGCGCAAGGAGCGCTCGTGCTCCTCCTGCGGCCTCGAAAGCATCGATCGTGTCCGGGCCATTGGGTGCGACTGCGCTCAGGACCGGGACCTGCTCGCCGAGCTCGTTGAACAGCGCGAAGAGATCGACGTTAACACCGGCTTCCACAGCGGTCGCCTGAAGATGCTTCACGCAGTTGATCGAACCGCTCACCGCCAGCACCGATGCCGCCGCGTTGCGAAATGCCCCCGCCGTCAGCACTTTTCGCGGAGTCAGGTCCTCCCACACCATCTCCACGATGCGACGTCCGGATTGTCGCGCCAGGTCGAACATCTTCGGACTGTTGGCGAGCACAGGTGCTGCACCAGGCAACGTCATCCCGAGTGCCTCGCACACGATGTGCATCGAGTTGGCGGTGCCCATGCCGGCGCAGACGCCGGGTCCGGTGATGGCGTGATCGCACATTCCGGCCAGCGCTTCCTTGGAGAGCTTGCCGAACATTGCCTGCACCGAACCGATGAAGACATCTTCGATATCGACGTGTTTGCCTTCGTAGTGCCCGCTCGGTTGATAGCCACACACGACGAGAATGGTCGGGATGTTGAAGCGGCCGGCCGCCATCAGGTGAGCCGGCGGCGTCTTGTCGCAAGAGGACAGGCATACCATGCCGTCGAGCTGCGCTCCTTCGACAGCGATTTCCATGTCGTTGACGATGAGGTCGCGGCTGGCCAGCATGTAACCGCCGCCCCTGGCCGCGCTGATGATGAAGTCACTCGGAGCCGCAGTGCGGATCTCGAAGGGAAGGCCGCCGGCCTCACGGACCGCATCCTTCACGACGCGTGCGATGCCGTCCAGATGGCTGAAACAGATCGCCAGCTCTGACGAGCTATTGACGACGGCAATCTTGGGTTTGAGCATGTCCTCGTTGCTCAGGCCGAGCGCTTTCCACTGGGCGCGCCGCACCGCTTCTCGCGGTGATCCGGGCTCAAAATTGCTTCGCAATGCTCGTGGCATCTGGGCGGCCTCAATACGGCGTATCGGAGTTCCTTCGACGTAATCTATCAGGCCGCGCCACGCGCGTGGCGCGCCGTATCATGAACACCGAGGGAGACTGAATCAGAGCCCCGGATCCCGAGCCCCGAGTCCCGAAAAAGGAGGCCCCTTGGCCGCGACCCGCACACACTCTCACGCGATTGGCGAGCGGAATACACAGACCGCGACGATGACATACGCGTACTACGTGCTGGTGATGCTGACGCTCTGCTATGTGGTCAACGTCATCGATCGATCGCAGGTCCTGGCGGCGTCGGTTCAGTCGATCAAGAAGGAGTTTGGTGCTTCCGACTTTCAGATGGGAATGCTCACGGGAATGCCGTTCGCGATTTTCTATTCGCTGATGGGAATCCCGATCGCGGCATGGGCGGATCGGTCGAATCGCCGGAACGTCCTGGTCCTGGCAGTCGCCACCTGGAGCGGGATGACGGCGCTTTTCGGTACCGCCGTGAATTTCACGATGCTGTTCCTGACGCGCATCGGCACTGCGGTTGGCGAGGCGGGCGGCAGTCCGCCGTCACATTCGCTCATCTCGGACTATTTCCCGAAAGCTCGACGGGGCACGGCATTTGCCATCTACGCGCTGGCGGTGCCGGTCGGTACGTCCATCGGAGCGGCGATTGGTGGCTGGGGTAACCAAAACCTCGGATGGCGGAACACGTTCATCGCGATTGGAATTCCCGGCATCATCATCGCCATCCTCGTGCTCCTCACCGTGAAGGAGCCTCCCCGAGGGATGTCCGATGGCGCCGTCAGCCGCGGAGCAAGTCAGACAACTCCCGGCATGTGGGAAGTGTTGCGCTTCCTGTGGCTTCGTGCCTCGTTCCGCCATCTGAGCCTGGCCTGTGCGCTTCATTCGGTGGTGTGGTACGCGAGCGGGGCTTTCAACAACGCGTTTCTGCAGCGCTCCCACGGGATGAACGTGGCCGAGGCGGGATATTGGATCTCTATCCTGGCGGCGATCGCCGGCGTCGGGACGTTTCTCGGGGGCTATCTGTCCGATCGCCTCAGCACGATCACCAACGATCGGCGTTGGTATATGTGGGTGCCTGGAATCGCAACGCTCGTCTGCGTGCCCTTTCAGTTCCTCGCGTATCTATCACCCAGCCTCGCCGTGAGTCTGCCGTCGTTCGTCGGTTTGATGCTGATGGCCGCCGTTTTCTTCGGGCCTTCGTTCGCGATGACACAAGCGCTGGCGACGCTACGGATGCGCTCTGTGGCGACCTCGGTGTTGCTGTTCATTCAGACGCTCATCGGTAACGGAATGGGACCCGCTGTGACCGGCTTCATCAGCGATCGAATGGCCCCTGCGTTTCAGAGCGACTCGCTTCGTTATGCGCTCGTGGCGATCGGAGTGGTCAATCTGTGGGCCGCGATACATTACATGGTGGGAGCACGAAGTCTCCGGAGCGATTTGGAGCTGAGCGAGAGACTCGCGGCATCGTGAACCCGACGCGAAACACCGATCCCCAGACAATGACGTCGCAAGCGAAGTCACGAAATGACCGTCAAACTTACGGATAGCGAGAAAGCGATGCTCGACGGCCGCGACGGCAAGGCGCGGCAGAAGGCCATGGAGCTGCTGTTTCGCTATGCGGAAGCGCTGGGTGCCGAACGGTTCGTCGACACGCGAAACGTAGCGGGCGTGCCAGGTTCAGCCAACCCATTCCTGCAGCGCTACTATGCCGGCAAGGATGCCGGCGGTCTTGATGCGATCTTTTCGCATTTCGACCTCGACTCCGATGAGCTCGTCGATGTCCCCGACGCGCTGGTGCCGACGTACCACCTGCAGGGTGGGGCAGACCCGCGGAACTGGCAGACGCTCGGCGTCAAGGTCGAGGTGTTCAGGAACTACCAGGAGCGCGAAGCATTCGCGGCGCGTCACGACGTCACAATCCTGAAGACCTGCACGCCGTATCTCGCGGGTAATGTTCCCGCCAAGGGCGAGCACTGCGCATGGATGGAGTCGTCTGCCGTCATCTTTGCGAACTCCGTACTCGGCGCGCGTACCAACACTGAAGGAAGGGAGAGCACCAGCGCTGCGATGCTCACCGGGAAGATTCCAGATTGGGGACTGCACCGCACCGAATGCCGTTACGGAACTCATCGTATCGACGTGGACCTGCCGGTGGAATCAGTGATGGATTGGGGGATGCTGGGCTACTACGTGGGGGATGTCGTACAGGAGCACATCCCGGTTGTCGTCGGCACGTTTGCCACGCCCGAAATCGTGCGCTTGAAACATTTCGGGGCATCCGCCTCATCGTCGGGCGGCGTCGAGATGTATCACATTGTCGGTACGACACCAGAAGCCGAATCGGTGGACATGGCGTTCGGTCCGAACCGGCCTCGCGAGCAATTCACGTACGGCAAAACCGAACAGCGACAGGTGTACGATCGACTCAACGCCAATGCGAGCGACCCGAATGTCGACTACGTGATGCTGGGATGTCCACACGCCGCGCTCGATCAACTGCGGGAAGCGGCAACGCTGCTCGAGGGAAAGCGTGTCAGCGCCAACTGCCATCTGTGGATCTTCACGTCGCGTGCCGTCGACAGCCAGGCGCGAACACTCGGATACGTGAAGGCGATCACCGACGCCGGAGGCGTGGTGCTCACCGATACCTGCTCGGCGTTTGCCCAGGCCATCCCGCCGGGCACCAGGGTCGCGGCGCTCGACTCGGCGAAGCAGGCGCACTATCTGCCAGCCATCCTGGGCGTCCAGGCGTGGTTCGGGTCGACGCGGGACTGCATTCAAGCGGCCGTGACCGGCCGGTGGAACGGAGAACGGCCATGACAGTGTCCGCGACAATTGTGCTGCGCGGCCGCGGCGTGGTCGGTGGTCGTGCCGAAGGCGAGGCGCTGGTCACGCGGGAGGCGATCCCGGGATGGGGCGGCGTGAATCCTCAGCAGGGGGTCATAACCGAGACCCATCACGAGCTCCGCGGCAAGAGCTTCAAAGACAAGGTCCTCGTGTTTCGCGGGGCCAAGGGCTCCTCGGGTTGGTCGGCCATGTATCACACAGCGCGATTGGCCGGTGCCGCGCCCAGGGCACTCGTCTTCAACGAGATGACGACCAAAGTGGCGCTTGGAGCAGTGGTGATGCGCGTACCGAGCGTCACCGATCTCGATCGCGACCCGCTCGACCTTATCGAGACCGGTGACTGGGTCATGGTCGACGGCGATCTCGGGATCGTCGAGATTCAGAAACGCACGTAAGCAACGTTCGGGCACGCGAACCAGATTTCAGCGTTGCAGCGGGGGAAGGCGACCGCGCTTCTCTATTCCGAACGAGGGCGCCATGTCCGAACACAAAGCAACCATCAAGTGGATCCACTCGCAGGGCGAATTCCTCAAGGGAAGCTACTCGCGCGAGCACACCTGGACCTTCGATGGAGGGGTGACCGTGCCCGCGTCGCCTTCGCCGACTTCTGTGAAGCCCCCGTATTCGAATGCCGCCAACGTCGATCCGGAGGAAGCCTACGTCGCCGCGATCTCGAGTTGTCACATGCTGACCTTTCTCTGGGTCGCGTCACGCCGGGGTCTCGAGGTCACGAGCTATGTGGACGAGGCGATTGGAAGGATGACGAAAAACGAGAGAGGCGTCCCCTGGGTCAGTAAGGTCGTCCTTCATCCCCGCGTGGCGTACGCCGGCGCGCATCCGACGCAGGAGATAGAAGAGGAACTCCACCACCAGGCGCACGAGGCGTGCTACATCGCGAACTCGGTGAAGACAGAGATCACCGTTGCGCCGAATCTATGAACGCGCAGGCAGCGTAGGCCGGCCCTGCTGTTTGGACCCGGCGAGTCGATCTCGTGGACCCGCCCTACGACCGTCGATCGAGGTTGTCGGTCAATCGATTCTGCAACGCGGTCATGTCGATTTCGTGGACCGAGCCGCCCGCAGCGAGATCGAGCGCGTGCGCGGCCGCCGCGCCCATCGCCATGCACGGCCCCATCACCCTGATCGCTGACAGAGCACTCACGTCTGCATCGACGCAGCGTCCCGCCGCGACGATATTGTCAGCCTCCCGCGGCACCATGCACGACAGCGGAATGTAGTAGACGTGGTCCGGTTCGAAACGCTCCCAGTGAACCAACTCCTTCGCGTTGTGGAGCTCCACCCACCACGCGCAGCGCGCAGCTGCATCCGCAGGGCGCTCACCGGAGCGAATCTGATCCAGGGTCAGTTGACGTGCGCCGACGATCCAGCGCGTCTGCCGGAGGCCTGGGTTGCCGTAAGTACGAACCTTCGCGTTGGCAAAGATGCGCGGAAACTCGGCCCGCAGGAACCGGATGATGTTGTCAGCCTGGCGTCGTCCTTCGAAAACCATCTGCGCGCCCGCGGCCGGGTCGAGCGGCGTCTCGAAGTGGGTGACGTTGGCGAGCATGACCGTCTTCCCGGGGAAGTGCATCAGGAAGCCGTCGTGACGAACGAGTCCGTATTGGCTGCCGCGCTCGGCGAGCCGATCGTGCACCTCTTTGATCACGAGATCCTTGACGGCGTCCGTGTCGTAACCCTCGATGATGAAGTTCAGCGAACCATAAACGGGTGCGTCTGGCTCACGCACCTCGAGGCCGGCTTGATAACAAAGCGTGGCGTCGCCCGACGCGTCGACATACGAACGCGCCTCGACCCGGGCCGATCCAAATCTCGTGGCGAGCTCGAGGTGCCGGACGCGCCGGCCGTCGAAGCCAACGCCGGTGAGCACGGCGCCCACGAGGGCGCGGATGCCGGCTTCTTCAACCTTGCGCTCAATCCAGCGCGCCAGCCTGACCTCGTCGTACTGGAACGTGATGGTACCGGTCATCGAGACCCGGCGGCTCAACGAGCCTTCCTGGGTCAGGTCTGCGATCAGTTCATCCGCGATGCCGTACGTGATTTGGTAAGGCTGCGGGCCATGCGTATAGAGCCCGATGATGGTGCCGATGATCGAGCCGACCGCCTGTCCGCCGAGCGACGGCGCCGCGTCCACGATCACTACTCGCCGTCCCAGACGCGCGGCCTCGAGAGCAGCGGAAACGCCTGCGATGCCTGCGCCAAGGACGCAGATGTCGGCCGTAACTGTCTGAGGCGATGAACCAGAAGGACGGCGGATGATGCGGGAAGTGGTGGGCGGCGTCACCGGCTTTACGTTAGCCGATCCCGCGGATCCTGACGAAGATTTCATCAAGTCTTCAGGGACAGAGGCGCTCGTCGTAAGTACGATCGCCAGCCAGACGGAGGTGCCATGCGCACGGCCTATTGGCTTCTTGTACTCGTAGTGGCGATTTCAGGTACCGCGTTGGTGACTCAGCGGGCCGGGGCGGCGGCGGCAAGCGCGACGCCGGTTGCGCCTCCCACCGTCGAGGTGTCGCCAATCGGCACGGTCAAGGACGTGATGAAGGGCATCGTCGATCCCAACGCGATGGCGATCTGGGACTCGGTCGGGGCCGAATCCGCCGCCAACGGTGATGTAGTTGAGAAGGCGCCGAAGACCGATGCGGAGTGGGCCGTGATCGAGCACAACGCGCTCACGCTCGCTGAAGCCGCGAACCTGTTGATGACTCCTGGCCGTCCGATGTCACGTCCCGACGAGGCGAACTCCACGAGCCAACCCGGCGCACCGGAGCTGACGCCCGCTCAGATCGAAAAGAAGATCTCGGACAATCGCGCCGAGTGGGTCAAGCACGCGAAGGAACTTCAGGCCACCGCGGTGAAGGCGATGGCGGCCGCGAAGGCGCACGACAAGGACGGTCTGCTGGAGGTGGGAGAAGCGATCGACAGCGCCTGCGAAAGCTGCCACGTCGTCTACTGGTATCCCGACGAGAAAAAGCCAAAGTAGAGAGACCTCGAACGGCCACCCCCGTGGTCCGTAGCTCGTAGCCCGAATATACTGACGTCTTCACGAGGAGGGACGTCACCATGTGGCTGCGAGGCTTGATAGTGTCGGCTGCGCTGACTGCGCTGCTCGTCGCCGTGCCTCATGCCAGGCAAGCGAGCCAGCCCTCTTCGGCGGTTCCGACCGTGCCAGCGTGCCTGGCTGCTGCGGCGCAAGGCGGCGCACGAGGCGCCGGAGCTCAAGCAGGTCGTGGAGCCGGGCCGGCGGGTCAGGTTCCGGCAGCGGGCGCGCCGCGTCGTGGCGGCGGTGGCGGAGGTACACCTCCGGCGATACCGTGGGCAGATCCGCCGCTGCCGGACGGCCCGATCATGATCGAATCGGCCGTCGTCGCTCACCGCAGCTTGAAACTGGTCGTGACCAAGGGGCTCACGCATCCCTGGGGCATGGCCTTCCTGCCGGACGGGAATATCCTCGTCACCGAGCGTCCCGGATGCTTACGTATCGTTCGCAACGGAGTGCTCGATCCGAAGCCGCTGATTGGCCTGCCTGCGATCTCGGCTCAAGGGCTGTCTGGCCTGATGGACATCGCTCTCCATCCGCGTTTCGCTGAGAACAAGTTCGTCTACTTCACCTATCACAAGCCCAATCCCGCCCTTGATGGCAGCTCCGGCGTGCCGCCCGGACCTGGCGGGCCGCCACCGCGTCTGGCGACACTCGCGCGCGCCACGTGGGATGGCAACGGGCTCACCGACGTCCGAGATCTCTTCTCCGCCGATGTAACGACTGAAGCCTCGCGCATCGTGTTCGGCCGCGACGGCATGATCTACATGAGCCTCGGCCGATCGCAGGAAGGCGCGAACGCGCCGTCGCAGGATCCGAACAACTTCGGTGGCAAGTTGATTCGCCTTCGTGACGATGGGACAGTGCCGCCCGACAACCCGTTCGTCGGTCGTGCCGGCTACAAGCCTGAGATCTTCACGCTGGGTCATCGCAATCAGCTTGGCCTCGCCGTCAACCCCGAGACCGGAGAGATCTGGGCCAGCGAGCAGGGGCCCAATGGTGGCGACGAGATCAACATCATCCAAGCCGGCAAGAACTATGGCTGGCCGGTCGTCAGCTATGGCCGCAGCTATCCCGGACCGCGGGTGTCCGAGAAGCCGTGGCAGGAGGGAATGGAGCAGCCGGTCGTCGTCTGGATCCCGTCGATCGCGCTCTCCGGCATGACGTTCTATACCGGCGACAAGTTTCCGGGATGGAAGCGTAACGTCTTTGTCGGTGGGCTACGCCAGGGCGAGAGCCCACGTACGGGCCAGATCAATCGCATCGAGTTCAACGACAAGTGGGAGGAGATCCGTCGCGAGCCGATGTTGCGCGAGCTTGGACAGCGAGTTCGCGACATCCGGCAGGGTCCCGACGGGTACTTGTATGTCTTGACCGAGGAAAACGACGCCGCGCTCATTCGTATCGAGCCGGCGAATTAGTTGACAGAGACAACGTAGTGGCGGGTCTTCCCTGGCCTGAGCCTTGTCGAAGGCAGACCCGCCGTGGTCGGTCGAATTTACGAGAGAAGGCTATGAACTTAGCTGAACGAATGACACGTATCGGGATCGAGTCCGCCTTTGAAGTGCTGCAGAAGGCGCGCGCGCTCGAGGCCCAGGGCAAGAACATCGTCCATCTGGAAATCGGACAGCCGGACTTTCCAACGCCCGCGCACGTCAAGGAAGCGGCGAAGCGGGCGCTCGACGAAGGATGGACCGGTTACGGACCGACGCCCGGGTTCCCGGACTTCCGCCAGGCGATTGCCGAGTACATCTCCGCCTCGCGCGGCATCTCGGTGACAGGGCAGAACGTCGTGGTCGTACCGGGTGGCAAACCGATCATGTTCTTCTCGATGCTGGCGGTGGTCGAGCCGGGCGATGAAGTGATCTATCCCAATCCCGGGTTCCCGATCTACGAGTCGGTGATCAACTTTCTCGGCGCCACGCCGGTGCCCATTCCTCTCGTCGAGTCGCGCGGCTTCTCGTTCGACCTGGATATGCTCGAATCGAAACTGTCGAATCGCACGAAGATGATCGTGCTGAACTCGCCGGCCAACCCGACCGGTGGCGTCATCCCGCGCGCCGATCTTGCCCGGATCGCAGACCTGGTGCGCGATCTCGACGTGCTGATCCTGAGCGACGAGATCTATTCACGCATCTGCTACGAAGAAGTGCCGTCTTCCATCACGCAGTTCGACGGCATGCTGGAGAAAACAATCATCCTGGACGGATTTTCGAAGACCTATTCCATGACGGGTTGGCGTCTCGGCTACGGCGTGATGCCGCTGTGGGTCGTCGACGCGGTGGACAAGCTGATGGTCAACTCGAACTCGTGCACGGCCAGCTTCACGCAGAGAGCCGGGCTTGCAGCGCTCAAGGGTCCGCAGGATGACGTGGACAGGATGGTGGCCGAGTTCCGTCGTCGGCGTGATGCGATCGTCAAAGGCTTGAACGAGATCCCGGGATTCCGCTGCTCGGTGCCTGCCGGCGCCTTCTACGTGTTCCCCCATATCACTGGAACAGGACTATCCAGCAGGGAACTGGCCGACATGCTGCTGAACGATGCTGGTGTGGCTTGTCTCAGCGGCACCGCCTTCGGCAGCTACGGTGATGGATATCTGCGTTTCAGCTACGCGAACTCGCTTGAAAACATTGAGGAAGCGCTCGCCCGGATACGAAAGCTGTCCGAGCGCTGGGCTACTGCAGCGGTTCGGTAGAGGCGGGTCTTCAGACCCGCCTGATCAACGTGAGGCAAAGCCATTCGTCTTCTTCTAATCGGTGCTCGACGCGCCAGGCTGGGAATGCGGAAAGGACATCACTCTCTTCCACTGTCATGAGACCGCTCAGAACGAGCGAGCCGCCGCGCGTGACGAAATCCTGGATCGTGAGTGCCGCCGACATCAGCAGTCCTCCCGTCAGGTTTGCGATCACGATGTCCGCTGACCCCACATCGGTCGAGCGGAGGTCCTGGACGAGCAGAGTGACCTCGGCCTGCGGATTCAAGTCCAGGTTTTCCCGAGCCGCTGCGATTGCGTCGCCGTCATCATCGATGCCAACCGATCGGCTCGCGCCCAGAAGACTCGCTGCGATGGCGAGGACACCGGATCCCGTGCCCACGTCGAGAACTGAGCGTCCCCGGAGATCGAGACGCTGTAGCGCTGCGACACACAAGCGGGTCGTTGCGTGGTGTCCCGTTCCAAAACCCATCGACGGTTGAATGACGATGACGAGATCCTGTGCAGGGCGGGTCCTGCTCTGTGGACCCGCCGAAGCAGTCGTGCCCGTAGGGCGGGTCCTGTTCTTTGGACCCGCCGGCACGTCCCACGGTGGCGCGACGACGATGTTCCCGACGCGGACAGCGCGCAGGCTGGCCTGCGATCGCGCGGCCCAGTTCTCGTCCGGAACGTCGATAGAAGCGATGGTCAAAGTGGGGAATGCAGACCGCAACGCCGTGGCTGCACGGTCCCGCTCGCTGACGGTCGTGAAAAAGACGCGCCAATCATCCGGCGAACGCTCGTCGATTGCCGTAGTTTCGTAATCAATGAGCGCTGCCTGCAGCAGTTCCGAGACGGGATGGACGTCGAGCGCAGGCCAGGTACGAACGCTGTCGTTCACGCGCTAGCCGAAGATGTCCTTGACTCGATCGAAGAGCCCTTTGTCGGCCTGCTCGGATGTCGGTGTGGGCTCGAACGCTTCGTTGGGAAGAGACGCTGCCAATTGCTCGAGCAGCTTCTTCTGGTCCTTCGACAACTTCTTTGGCGTGGTGACCCTGACGGTGACGAGAAGGTCGCCATGCCCGCGGCCGCCGACGTCCGGCATGCCGCGGCCGCGCACGCGAAACGTGGTGCCGCTTTGTGTCCCGTTCGGCACCGAGAACGGCTCCGTGCCGTCGAGCGTGGGAATCTTGATCTCGCCGCCTAATGCCAGGGTAGGGAAGTTGAGCGGGATTTCGCAGTAGAGATCGTTGCCATCTCGCTGGAAGAACGGATGCTCCTGCACGTGAACGACGACGTAGAGATCACCGGGAGGACCACCGCCGGGTCCGGCCTCGCCTTCGCCGCTGAGACGGAGCCGCTGCCCGGTCGCAATCCCCGCCGGGATCCGCACGCTCAGTTTCTTTTCCTTCTGCACGCGCCCGGCGCCACGGCAGGTCTGACACGGCTTGGCGACGATGGACCCCGTGCCACGGCACTGTCCACACGTCCGCGCAACCGTGAAGAAGCCTTGCTGGTATCGGACCTGCCCGCGACCGTGACACTGCGGGCACGTGACCGGTGACGTGCCCGGCGCCGCGCCGTTTCCCTTGCAGGTCTCGCAGATCTCCTGTCGCGGAATCTGCAGGGAAGCCTCAGTACCTCTTGCGGCTTCCTCGAAGGAGATCTCGAGGTCGTAGCGCAAATCCGCGCCGCGCTGCGGTCCGCCGCGGCGTCGCCCGCCGAACGCATCTCCGAAACCAAAGATGTCCCCGAGACCGCCCAGGATGTCTTCGAACCCCGAGAATGCGTTGGGGTCGAAACCGCCGGTCGCTGCGCCTCCGAGACCGGCGTGGCCGAAGCGGTCGTACATGTGCCGCTTGTCCGTGTCCACCAGCACGGAGTAGGCCTCGGCGGCTTCCTTGAAGTTGTCCTCGGCAGACTTGTCGCCCGGATTGCGGTCAGGGTGGTACTTCAGTGCCAGCTTCCGGTACGCGCTTTTGATCTCCTGGTCGGTCGCCGTACGCGATACGCCCAGGATCTCGTAATAATCTTGTTTGCTCACGCGGCTTTGGCCACCTTCACCATGGCGGGTCGCAGAAGTTTATCGCCCAACATGTAGCCGCGCTGTAGTTCCGCGATGACTTCGCCCTCGCGGTGCGAGGGACTGGTCTCGTGGATGACGGCCTGGTGGAAATTCGGATCGAAGTCCGCGCCGAGCGCTTCGATCGGCGTGACTCCACGTTTGCGAAGGAAATCCAGCATCTGCTTGTGGATCAACTCGACGCCCTTGCGCAGTCCGTCGCCTTCCGGCGATGGCGCCTGCAAGGCGCGTTCGAAATTGTCGAGGATCGGCAGGATTTCCGCCAGGACGTCCGCCTTCATGTAGTCGGCGAGCTCACGGCGTTCGCGTTCGACACGCTTGCGGTAATTGTCGAATTCGGCTGCGGTGCGGAGCAGCCGGTCCTGCAGCGAGTCCTTCTCGCGACGCAGCTCCTCGAGCGGATCGGGTTGCGTCTCCGCCGGCTGCGGGTCCTGTTCGTTGAGTGCCTGTTCGCTCATTGTGAAGCAGTCAATATCTTAGAGCGAGGGCCTTTTGCCCTCGCATAAGGGCTAATGGGCCTCGCGAAGCACGCGCGAGACGGCTTGCGTCGTGCCGTCTACGAGCGCGATCGTTCGCGAGTAGTGCATCCGCGTCGGTCCGATGACTCCGACCGTCCTCGTCGTGCTGCCGTCGACTGCCGTACACGCGATCAGACTGAATCGACGCAAATCGGGAGACGTATGTTCGGTGCCGATGACGACCGTGAGGCCCGGGCCGTCGATATACGCGTTGAGCAGATGAATCATCCGCTCCTTTTCTTCCATCATCTCGAACAGTGCCCGCAACGTGACGGTCGAGAAGCCCTCGCTGCCATGTTCGAGCAACGAGGCCGCGCCGTCGACGTGAAATGTCTGCACGTTGGGAAGGTGTTCGAGCGTGGAACTCGCGAGCCGCAGCGCCCGCGCCAGCAACTGGTCGTACAGCGTGCGCTCCTGCCGCAGCCGCGCCTGGACCGCGTCGCGCACCTCGAAGAGCGGAAGACCCGCGAACTCCGTGTTGAGGTATCGCGCCGCCTGGCTCAGGTCATCGGGACGCACTCGTTCGCCCGCATCCACCACCTTCTGCGTAACCTGATTGCTTCGAGCGACGACGACGACCAGCACCTGCGACCCGTCGAGCGGGATGAACTCGATACGTTTCAGGACCGCCGCGTCGTCCGCCGAGAGGGCAAAACCGACGTGCTTCGCCGCGCGTGATACCAGGTGCGACACTGCCGCCAGCAGGTCGTTCATGAGTGGGGTCTGCACTGCCTGGCGCCGGAGCTGTTGCTCTACATCAGCATGCGAAATAGCCGGGGTTCGGCTCTCCAGGAGCATGTCGACAAAGGCGCGATACCCGAGATCGGTTGGCACCCGACCGGCTGAGGTGTGGGGCTGGTGGACGTAGCCGAGCTCTTCGAGCTGCACCAGCACGTTGCGAACCGTGGCCGACGACAGACCGAGACCGCTACGGTGCGCGATCGTCTGCGACGAGACCGGCTCGCCGCCATCGATGTATTCGCGTACCAGCGTCGCCAGCAGCTGGAGTGAGCGTTCGGCTAATTCGAAGGAACCCATTACGAGTCAGGAGCTTAGGGCCTGCAAATGGAATTATAGCCCACTATTTTCTGAGAGCCCCTTCCCAGCGCATGCTGACGGCTGCCACGCGCGGATCGGCAATCTTTCCGTGCTTGGTGGCGATGAGCTCGGCGACAATGCTCACGGCGATCTCCTGAGGGGTGATCGCGCCGATGTCCAGCCCGATGGGTGCGTGCACAGCCTCGAGCGATTTGTGCGGTGTGCCTTCCTCGACGAGCGCGTCGAAGATACGTCGGACCTTGGCCTTGCTGCCAATCAGGCCAAGGTAACGAAGCGGGGCAGCCGTCAGCGCGCGGAGCGCATCGAGATCGTGCGTGTGCCCGCGCGTGACGATGACGGCGTAGGCGGTTGGGGGAAGAGCGTGCGTCGCGATCCACTGAGGAATGTCGTCCACGATGACGTTGATTCCTTCGCCGAAGCGCTCGGAGCTGGCGAATTTCTCGCGGTCGTCGATGACATGGACGCGGAAGCCGACTTCGTGCGCCAGCTTCGCCACAAAATAGCCAACGTGCCCGGCGCCGAAGACATACACGTCCGGTGACGCCTCGACCGGTTCGATGAAGACTTCCATCTGACCACCGCACACGAGACCGGTTTCCTGGGCGAAGTCGTCGTTCAACTCGTACTTCACGTTCATCGGGCGGCGCTGCGTGATGGCCTCGCGAGCCTTCCAGAACGCATCGTTCTCATAGCAGCCGCCGCCTATGGTCCCGACCGTCCGGCCGTCGGGGTAGACGAGCATCTTCGCGCCCACACGCTGCGGAGTGGAACCGTGGGCGGCGACGATGGTGACCAGCGCGACCTCTTCGCCGCGCTCGAGTGCCTCGGCCAGGGCCGCAAAGACTTCCTGATTCATCAACTGAAATTATAAGCGTTCGAACTTCCGAACTCGCCAACTCGTCGAAAGAGAGGTGTTCCGACCACGCTATCGGCATGCCCCCTTCACCGACCCCCTGAACTGGACCGACTACCGATGGGACGCTGGTCCGTGGAGGCGGGGTCCTGCCGCTCGAGCCTGGCGGCACGGTCAGCGGAACCGCAACCACCCCTTCCTTCTCCTGCTCATGGCCGGCCTGGCCGCCATCCTTGGCGCCAAGCTCCTGTCCTCGCTTCAGTCCCGGAACGAATCCTGGGCTCGGCGAGGCTTGTATGCCGTGGTTCTGCTGCTGATTGTTAACGCGTTCTCGCGAAACCGGCGTCGCGGCTGGTGGTGAGCGAACCCGGAACCCTGCATTCTGAACCGGAATGTTGAACCCGAACCCGGAACGAGAAACCAGGAGCCAGGAACTATCAGATTGTGATGATCCAGTGGGTCCCCATTTCGGCTGGAAGCGACTCGAGCAGTCGATCGACGAGGCTGGGACCGTACTTGTTCAGGAACGTCACGAATCCGATTTCACGCTCCTGAGGATGGCCACCCGGGAACGCCTGCGCCCGCGCGTGATGAAACTGGCGGCGGAGTGTCTCGTCCTTCCGCTTCGCGGCTTGGACGATTTTCGCGTGCAGCTTCTTCAGGTCATCCTGCATCCGCGATAGCGTCGAGCGTGTCGCCCCCTCGAGTGTTGCGTCAATTCGCGGCACCTCCCTGGCGAGCGCGTCCATGCGTTGCCCGATCGTGTCGCCGGCAACCTGCATGGCGACCTCGACCGATGTCGGCAGCTGCGCGATCAGCAGTTCGTTGAGTGCCGCTTCGTCCTGCGCTCGCAGCACCTCGATCGAGACATCATGCTTCGACAGGAAACGCATCGCGTTTGAATCGACGATCGTACACGTTGCGCGCTGCTGGATCAGCGGCATCGGAATGTCGAATGCGGCATACACGCGACGCAGCTGTCCCAGATAAGCGAGCTCGCTCGGCCCGGCCACATAGCAGACTGTCGGAAAGATGGTGTCTTGCACAATCGGCCGCAGCAGCACGTTCGGGCTGAATTCCGCAGGGCGCGTTCTGGCGCGTTCGGCCAGGGCCGCCTTGGAATGTGTGCTGTCGCCGACCTGGAAACCGCCTGAAGAAACCTTGATCGGCTCGCGCCCCGCGTTGATGTGAAATAGCGCCAGGCTTCCCTGGTTCGGGGTGACTTGCGCGTGATACCCGCGCGAGGTCAATGCGTCGCCGGCTTCCGCTGCCAGGCGCGATGATTCTCCCGGGCGCTCGATCTCGCGAGCGAAGACGTTGGCTACGAGCGGCTTTGCTGCCGCATCTGACGAGTCGAAGACCACGAGGCCGCGTGGTCCCAACACCCGCTCCAACCAACGGCTGAACGCATCCGCCATGCCTGCGCCGGGCTCATAGCAGCGTCGAAGATCGTCGAGGAGTGCAGGTGTGAACTCGGTGGCGGGCAGGGCTGATTGCAACTCGGAGAGGGCTGTTGCGATCGAGTCGTTCAAGCGGACGCGAGCGACCGGACCGGCGTGCGCGCCCGGCAGATCACCCACAGACACCGACCGCGGCGCCTGCTCCGCATTCAACACGCGACAGGCTTTCACTTCGTTCCAGTCGTGATCCTCGGCATCGACCCAGAAGACCGCGACAGCCGGCACGCGATGCTCTGATCGCACGCGTTCAGCGAGCTGGATCGCCGTCAACGCCTTGAGAAGCGTGAACAGCGGTCCGCCGAATAAGCCGGCCTGCTGTCCAGTGACCACGGCCACTGATGCCGAGTCGGCCAGCCTGGCTGCGGCCGTCACCGCTTCGGCGGGTGCCTCGCGACGTCGTTGCTGCGAGTGCAGCACCTCGACGACGGCGTCGCGCGGTCTGGGATGACTCGATACCCGTGCGATCGCATCGCGCCAGGCCGCCGGATCACCGGGATCGCCCGCAAAGAAGTCTGCCAGCCGTGAGTAGTCGAAGGCGTAGTCGGAGGCGAGCCGCCTGATCCACGGAAAGCGACGGATATCGACCGGAAGACGACCCATCGTCGCCGCCTCTGCACCAGGGGACTGGGCGGTCAGGCTCGTATCGGAGTGCACCGGCAGGTACTGTTGCAGAGCGCTGCGCGTAGTGTCAAGAAAATGGGCTGTGAATGTTACGATCGGTCGATTGGATGAGCGCTCCGCTCCAGCAGGGTCTGGCAGCACCGCGATCACATTCCTGACACCCGCATGAACGCAACTCTGGCACTTGAAGACGGCAGTTGGTACCGCGGCGTTGCCGCAGGCGCGCCTGGAGAGACGTCCGGTGAAGTCGTGTTCAACACGAGCATGACCGGTTACCAGGAAGTTCTCACAGATCCCTCATACGCCGGCCAAATCGTGACAATGACGGCGCCGCAAATCGGGAATTACGGTGTGGCGCCCGGTGATGCGGAATCACACGCTCTGCATGTCGCCGGCTTCATCATGCGCGAGGCGTCGCCGCTCGCCAGCAACTACCGCGCGGATGGCACGCTTCGCGACTACCTGACCCGCCATGGCATCGTCGCGATCGCGGATATCGATACGCGAGCGTTGACGCGCGTCCTGCGCTCGGCTGGCGTGATGCGTGGTGTGATTGCGACGGGCCAGGTCGACCCGGCGGAGCTGGTCGAGAAGGCACGCGCGATTCCAAAGATGGAGGGTGCCGATCTCGTCAAGGAGGTGACCTGCGAGGCGCCGTTCTGGTGGCGCGAGCAGGCGCCGCAGGCGGGAGACCAGGATCACCGTGAGTTCGGTGTTGCGCCGGGGCGTCAGGCATCACGGCGACTGAAGGTTGCGGCGTACGACTTTGGGATCAAATACAACATCCTGCGGCGGCTGGACGTGTACGGATGCGACATCCATGTGTTCCCAGCGTCTTCTCCAGCGTCGGAGCTGCTCGCGATCGAGCCGGACGGGATCTTCCTGAGCAACGGTCCCGGCGATCCCGCCGCGTTGTCGTACGCGGTGAACAACGTGCGTCAACTCATGGATTCGGACGTCCCGATGTTCGGCATCTGTCTCGGGCACCAGATCATGGGGCTCGCCGTTGGTGGCCAGACCTACAAACTCAAGTTCGGCCATCGAGGCGCGAATCATCCTGTAAAGGAACTGCAATCGGGCAAGGTCGAGATCACCTCGCAGAACCACGGGTTTGCCATCGATCCCGATTCATTGCCAGCCGACACGACCGTGACGCATTTGAACCTGTACGACAAGACTGTCGAGGGATTCCGCCACGTCACGAAGCCGATGTTTTCGGTGCAGTATCATCCCGAAGCTTCGCCCGGACCGCACGACGCCGACTACCTCTTCAAACAGTTCCTCGAGTCGATGGAACGACGCTGAGTCAGACGAAACGTAACTGAATGCCCAAGCGCACCGACATCAAACGCGTCCTTGTGATCGGCTCGGGTCCGATCGTCATTGGCCAGGCGGCCGAATTCGACTACTCCGGTACGCAGGCCTGTAAAGCCCTGCGCGCCGAAGGGCTCGAAGTGGTGCTGGTCAACAGCAACCCGGCCACGATCATGACCGACCCCGAGCTGGCGGATGCGACCTACATCGAGCCGCTGACGGTGGAGATGGTGGAAGCCATCATCGTGAAGGAGCGGCCCGATGCCGTGCTGCCGACTGTCGGCGGCCAGACCGCGCTCAATCTCGCCGTCGCGTTGCACGAGCGCGGCACGCTCGAGAAGTACAACGTCAAGCTGATCGGCGCGCAGATCGACGCGATCAAGGTGGCCGAGGATCGGCTGCTGTTCCGCAACGCGATGACGGAAATCGGCGTCGAGGTGCCGAAGAGCGGTGTCGCCACCACGCTCGAAGAGGCGCTGGTCATCGTTGACGACGTCGGATTCCCGGCCATCATCCGCCCCTCGTTCACGCTCGGTGGCGTCGGTGGTGGTATTGCCTACAACGTCGAAGAGTTCAGGGAACTGGCCGGGCGCGGACTCGACATGAGCCCGGTGCACGAGATCCTGGTGGAGGAGTCGGTCATCGGCTGGAAAGAGTTCGAGCTCGAAGTGATGCGCGACGTTGCGGACAACTTCGTCGTCATCTGCTCGATCGAGAACGTCGATGCGATGGGTGTGCATACCGGTGATTCGATCACGGTCGCCCCGGCGCTGACGTTGACCGACAAGGAATACCAGCGGATGCGCGACTTGGGCCGTCGCATCATCAGGCGTGTCGGCGTTGAAACTGGCGGATCCAATATCCAGTTCGCCATCAACCCGGCGGATGGCCGCATCGTCGCGATTGAGATGAACCCGCGCGTGTCGCGGTCGTCGGCATTGGCATCGAAGGCGACCGGCTTCCCGATTGCCAAGATCGCCGCCAAGCTGGCGCTCGGGTATCACCTCGACGAGATCCCCAACGACATCACCAGGCTCACGCCCGCCTCCTTCGAGCCCACGATCGACTACATCGTCGTCAAGTTCCCGCGGTGGAACTTCGAGAAGTTCCCGCAGGCCGATCCCACGCTGACGACGCAGATGAAGTCGGTGGGGGAGGCGATGGCCATCGGCCGCACGTTCAAGGAAGCGTTCCTGAAGGCGGTCAGGTCGCTCGAGCTTGGGAGGAACGGAAGTCTGTTCCCGCTCACGATCGACCCGAACGAGGAAGATGAGACGGCGCTGCGCCAGCGGCTGGTTGTTCCCAGCGATCGGCGCATGTGGGCGCTCTTCCGGGCGCTCGACTGCGGGTGGACGATCGAGACGTTGCACGAGCTGACCAAGATCGATCCGTGGTTCCTGCAGCAGTTCCATGACATCGTTGCGCTGCGCAAGATGGCGGGCCTCGGCGAGTTCCGCGAGATCTCGACCGACCTGCTGCGGACGCTGAAGCGAAGCGGGTTTGCGGACGCGGACATCGCCGGCGTGTTCGGGATCGACGAAGAGCTCGTGCGACAACGTCGCATCGAAGACCGCCTGGTCCCGGCCTTCAAGCGCATCGACACCTGCGCCGCCGAATTCGAGTCGTTCACGCCGTACATGTACGGCACCTACGAGCAGGTCGACGAGTCGGAGCCGACACCGAAGAAGAAGGTCGTCATCCTCGGGAGCGGTCCGAATCGCATTGGCCAGGGGATCGAGTTCGATTACTGCTGCTGTCACGCCGTGTTCGGCTTCCGCGAGGAAGGTTTCGAGACGGTGATGGTGAATTGCAATCCGGAAACGGTCTCGACTGACTACGACACGGCCGATCGCCTGTACTTCGAGCCGCTGACGTTCGAAGACGTCATGGCCGTCATCGAGCGGGAGCGCGAAGCCGGTGGCGACGTCTCCTGTGTCGTCCAGTTCGGCGGGCAGACACCGCTCAAGCTGGCCCTGCCACTGCTCGCTGCCGGTGTCACCATCCTCGGGACCTCTCCGGATTCGATCGATCTTGCCGAGGATCGGCAACGCTTCTCACAGTTGCTGTGGGACCTCGGTGTGCCCCAGCCCTCGAGTGGCACCGCCGTATCGCGCGAGGAAGCGCGAGAGGTGGCTGAGAGGATCGGGTACCCAGTGGTCGTGCGCCCCTCATATGTGCTCGGCGGCCGCGGCATGGCCATCGTCTTCGACTCCGGCGCTCTCGATCGCTACATGACCGGTGCCGTCGATGTCTCACACGACCGGCCAGTTCTCATCGATCGATTTCTCGAAGACGCGTTCGAATTCGACGTGGACGCGGTGGCCGACGCCGAAGGGGCTGTGGTCATCGGCGGCATCATGGAGCATATCGAGGAGGCGGGCATCCACTCGGGTGACAGCTCCTGCGTGGTGCCTCCGTTCATGGTGGCCGAGCGTCACCTCGCGACAATCCGCGAGTACACACGACGTATCGCACGCGCGTTGAAAGTCGTCGGTCTGATGAACATTCAGTACGCGCTCAAGGACGACATCGTGTACGTGCTCGAAGTGAATCCGCGTTCCTCGCGCACGGTGCCGTACATCTCGAAAGCCACCGGCGTGCCGATGGCGAAAGTGGCGGCGAGAGTCGCAGCCGGACGAACGCTCGCGGACCTCGGACTCGTGGAGGATCTGACCGCGGCAGGCGTCTTCGTCAAGAGCCCGGTCTTCCCGTTTGTTCGCTTCCCGGGGGTCGATACGATCCTCGGCCCCGAGATGAAGTCGACGGGTGAGGTGATGGGTGGGTCGGATAACTTCGGCGCAGCTTTTGGCAAGGCGATGATGGGAGCCGCACAGAAGCTTCCGGAAAAGGGCTGCGTGTTCATCAGCGTGAACAACAGCGACAAGCCGACCGTGCTGCCGATTGCGCGCGATCTGGCGAGCCTCGGGTTCACGCTTGCGGCGACTCGCGGTACAGCAGCCTTCCTGCGCGTGCACGGCCTCGAGGTCGAGGTCATGTACAAGGTGAACGAAGGACGACCGAACGTGGCCGATCATCTCGTCAATCGCGCCATCGATATGGTGATCAACACGCCGCTCGGCCGCGAATCGTTCTTCGACGATCGCGCGGTGCGCCGGGCCGCGACGATGGCGCAAGTGCCGTGCATCACCACGTTGACCGGCGCGTCGGCAGCCGTCAGCGCGATCAAGGCGCTCCGCCAGCAGGCGCTGAGCGTGCGCTCGCTTCAGGACTACTACGCGGGGGTGGCAGGCTTGGAAACAAAAGCTTGAGCCACGAGGATCACGAACAAGACCAGTGACCACGAAGGTCACGAAGATCACGAAGGTTACCCAGGATTTGCCGATGTCCAAGCCGCTTCGCAACGGTCGAATCAGCGAAGGTCGGCTGTTGTACGGATTGATCTTCGTGCCCTTCGTGGCCGCCTTGAGCGTCGTGACCTTCGTGGCGCTGGATGCGCAGTCGTTCAGAGCGCGGACGGACCTCGTCCAGGTCACCGTCGCCGTCACCGACTCGGAGAACCGGCTGATCACCGGCCTCACCAAGGGTGACTTCCAGGTTTTCGAGGACGGTAATCCGCAAGAGATCACTCAGTTCACCGACGCGCGAGTCCCGGTCAGTCTCGGAGTGCTGCTCGACGCCAGCGACAGCATGCGTGGTCAGCCGATCGTCGACGCGCGCGGTGCTGTGGATCGTTTCGTCGGTGAGCTGCTGCTCGTCGAGGACGAGGCGCTCGTCGCCACATTCAATCATCTGCCGCGACTGGCGATACCGTGGACGATGCCGCCGTCGAAGACGCGAAATGCGCTCGAGTCGCTGAAGCCGTCGGGCGGCACGGCGATCTACGATGCGCTGGCGAGCACATCAAAGCTCTTCGAACATCGCAATCACGTTCGCGCGGCGATGGTGGTCATCTCGGATGGCGCCGATACCGCCAGCGAACATTCGCTGTTCCAGACCCTCGAAGACATTCGCCGGAGCGACGCGCTCGTCTATGCGATCGCCATCGACTCGGCCGAGGCGCGCGAGAGCACGCGGGTCAATCCGGAAGCGCTGCGCGAGATCACGAGTCTCACCGGCGGCTACACGGAGGTGGTGAGGACGGCGGCCGATCTTGGCCCTGCGACCGCTCGCATCGCCGACGAATTGAACAAGCAGTACACGCTCGGTTACAGCTCGTCACGTCCGCCCGACGGCATGTGGCGGGCGATACGCGTGCGCGTTCGCAACGGGGAGTACTTCGCGCGCGCCCGCCGTGGTTACTACGCGAATCCACCGTCCGACGCGCCCCGCCGCTAGCTCGCGCTTGTTCCCGTTATCGAGGCCGGCCTCTCGCACTTGACGACCAAACAGGTGGGAGATAAGCTGTTCCATGATTGTGAGACTCAGTCTCAGTCTCGCAACGTTCGGTGCCGTTCGCCTGGTGGACGGCTCACCAGGCGAAATACATGACATTGCGCACGCTGATCTTCTGGCCCCACCTGATTGCCGGCGTCCTTGCCGGATCCGTCATCCTGCTGATGTCCGCAACCGGCGTGCTCCTCACCTACGAGCGGCAGTTGATCGCGTGGTCGGACAGCGGCTTCCGATCGACGGATGCCGCCGACGGACGAGCTCCGCTCTCGCTGGAGGCGCTGCTGACCACCATTCGTCGCGACCATCCGGACCTCGAAATATCTGCCGTGACGCTGGCCTCGTATCCTGCCGCCCCCGTGTCAATCGCGGCCGGTCGCCAGACGGTGTACGCCGACGCGTACACGGGCCGCGTGCTCGGGGAGAGCGCGCAGGGTGTTCGCCGCTTCATGACCCAGGTGCGTGCGTGGCATCGGTGGCTCGCCGTCGAAGGGGAGGGAAGACCTGCTGCCCGCGCAATCACGGGATGGTCGAACGCCATCTTCCTTTTCATCGTCGCGTCCGGCATCTATCTGTGGTTCCCACGCAAATGGACCTGGCAGCACGTTCGCCCGGTCGTGTGGTTCAGCAGCGGCCTTCGCGGCAAGGCTCGTGATTTCAACTGGCATAACGCGATCGGCGCCTGGTCGGCGGTGCCGCTGTTCATCGTCGTGTTGACGGCGATGCCTATTTCGTTCCCGTGGGCCAACGCGCTCGTGTATCGCGTCGTTGGAGAGGAACCGCCACAACAGGGCGGGCGCGGTGGGCGGGAAGGCGGGCCACCAACGGAAGGTGCGCGGCGCGATCGTCCGCAGCCGGCGCTCGGCGGGCTCGACGCTCTGGTGACAAAAGCGGCGGAACAATCGCCTGGCTGGAAGACCATCAACCTGCGTCTTCCTGCGTCTGACCGCGCACCCGTGGCATTCGCGATCGATCGCGGCGACGGTGGGCAGCCACAGTTGCGGTCCACGCTCTCGCTGGATCGCTCGACAGGAGCGGTTGTCAATTCGGAAACCTTTTCGGATCAAAGCCTCGGCCGGCGATTACGGAGCATTTCGCGCTTCGCTCACACCGGTGAGGTTCTCGGGCTTCCCGGTCAGACGATTGCCGGGTTGGCCACTGCCGGAGCCGTCGTCCTTGTCTGGACCGGCATCGCGCTCGCGCTTCGTCGCTGCCGAGCGTGGATCGCGCGGCGGAAGCGAACCGAAAAGCTCGACCCACGACATCAGGAAACCGCGGCATGAAGAACCGAACCTTTTCGTCCAGCAAGACCTCACGTCTCCGTCCTCGCCGCCGGGGCACCTCGCGCCTGTTCGTGCTGAGCGCCGCTGTCGTCGCGTCAACTGCCGTCGGTGGCAAGGTGATTCACGCGCAACATGCGTCGCGTAACGAACGGCCATCCAACTCCCCTGCGTCGAGCGTGAGCGCTGCCAGCAGCGCGGAGCAGCCGCATCAGGTCCAGCAGTTCGATATCCCTGCCGAAACGATCGGAACAGTCGCCGAAAAATTCACAGCTGCCACCGGAATCCGAATTACCCTCGCCAATGAAATGGTGCGCGACCTGCCGTCACCCGGTGTAACCGGCTTGATGACGCCGGAAGAGGCGCTCGATCAGATGCTCGTTGGCACCGGCGTGGGGTTCAGCTTCACCGCGCGTGAGAGCGTGACGTTCGACATCAGGCGAACTGAGTTCGTCGAAGTCACCGGTCAAGCGGCCGCTGTGGCCTCACCGAAATTCACGCAGGCCCTGCGCGACATACCGCAGACGATCGCGGTGATCCCGAAGGAGATCATGCAGTCGCAGGGCGCCACGAGCCTGCGCGATGTCCTGCGCAATGTTCCCGGCATCACCTTCCAGGCCGGTGAGGGCGGAGGGGGGCTGCCTGGTGACAGCCTCACGCTGCGTGGGTTCAGTGCCGGCAACGACATGTTCGTCGACGGCGTCCGCGATCCCGGCGGCTATTCGCGCGATGCGTTCAATCTCGAGCAGGTCGAAGTCGCGAAGGGCCCATCTTCATCGATCGCGGGCCGTGGCGCGACGGGCGGCGCGATCAACCAGGTGACCAAGTCACCTGGGCTCGAGCGCTCTCATAGCGGATCGCTCGGCATGGGAAATGCCGAGTATCGCCGCGGCACGCTCGACATGAATCATCCGATCGGCGACCCCTCAATCGGCACGGCGCTTCGCTTGAACCTGATGTGGACGGACGCCGGTGTCGCTGGTCGCAACGTTGTCGAAAACAACAGTTGGGGGTTCGCGCCCTCTCTTGCGTTTGGCGTCGGAAAGCCCACGCAGGTCACCCTCAAGTACCAGAGACTGACGCAGGACAACGTGCCGGACTACGGCTTGCCGTGGGGAGCGTCCCCCGGATTCCCAACCGGTGCATTCCAAGCCACGCCAGCGGTGGATCAGAGCAACTTCTACGGCTTGCGCGACTACGACTTCGAGGACATCCGAAGCGATATGGCGACCGCCGAGATCTCGCATCGGTTCAACGGTCCGTTCACGCTGCGCAACATCACCCGCTACAGCGACACCGATCGCGACTCGGCAATCACCTCGCCACGGCCGCCGAACCGGCAGCTGCAGCGCCGGACGATGGGCAATGGGAACGCTGCGAACCAGACCAATCTGACGGCCTCGCTGGGTACGCGCGCGCGGCATGATCTCGTGGCCGGGCTCGAGGTCTCTCGCGAAACGACGTTCAACCAGAACTCGTCGCAGACGACGAATCAGCCGGAAATCGACGTGGCACACCCCAACCCGGGTGAGCTGCCGTTCGGGCCGATGCCGCCGAACACGGGCAACCCGAGCGATACGCGATTGGGTCAGGCGGGTGTGTACGTATTCGACACGGTGACGGTTGGACGGCAGTGGCAATTCACTGGTGGCGCTCGTGTGGATGTCGTCGATGTCGACTACTCCCAGACAGCGCTGGCGACGGGTGATCTCACCCGGATTCGAACGTCGGACTCGATGGTCAGCTGGCGTGGTGGCGTCGTCTACAAGCCGCGGCCTGCCGGCAGCATCTACTTCGGCTACGGCACGTCGTTCAATCCCGCCGTCGATGCAGCGGCCACCGGCGCGGCACTGAGTACGGCCGAGACCGCGGCCAACAACCCGACTCTCGAGCCCGAGGAATCGCGCAACTACGAGGTCGGCACCAAGTGGGATGTGAAGCGGAACCGGTTGTCGGTGACTGGCGCGGTGTTCCGCACCGAGAAGGTCAACGCGCGCACGCGGAACGCCACGAGCGATCCGTTCGTGCTCGCCGGACGGCAGACGGTACAGGGTGTCGAGCTCGGGCTGACCGGCAGTATCACGGAACGATGGACGGCGCTGGCATCGTATGCGTTCATGCACAGCGACATCGCGCGCTCGGCGAACGCTGCCGAGGAAGGCAACAACCTCGCGCTGACGCCGGAGGCTACCTTCAATCTGTGGACGACTTTCAGCCTGCCGTGGGACTTCACCTTCGGCGGTGGCGCGCAGTACATGGACACAGTGTTCCGTAACACCACCAACACCACCTCGGTTCCCAGTTACTGGCTCGTCAACACGATGGCAAGCTACAAGGTGAACGAGGGGCTGACGCTGCGGCTCAACGGACAGAACCTCGCCGACATTGAGTACGTAGATCGCGTCGGTGGCGGGCACTACATCCCAGGGCCGCGCCGGCAATTGATCCTGAACGCGGATTTCAGTTTCTAGGTTTTACATGCTCCTCCAGATTCCAGACGTCTTCACTCCGGAGCAGGTGGCGCAGGCGCGCCAGCTGCTGGCTACGGCTCACTGGGTGGACGGCCGTGTTACCGCCGGCCACCAATCGGCGCGAGCCAAGCACAACCAGCAGCTTCCAGAAGACCATCCAGTCGCCAAGCAAATCGGCGAGATGATCGTCGCCTCGCTGCAGCGCAATCCGCTCTTCATCTCGGCCGCGCTTCCACTCAAGGTTTTCCCGCCGCTGTTCAACTGCTACGAAGGCGGTCAGTCGTTCGGCAACCACGTCGACAACGCTATTCGACAAGTGAAAGCAACCGGGCTGAACGTGCGGACCGATCTCTCGGCCACGCTGTTCCTGGCCGATCCTGACGAGTACGACGGCGGTGAACTGATCATCGAAGATACCTACGGCGTCCACTCGATTAAGCTACCGGCGGGACACATGGTGCTGTATCCCGCATCGAGCCTCCACAACGTCACGCCGGTGACGCGCGGCGCACGCATCGCCTCGTTCTTCTGGATGCAGAGCATGATTCGAGACGATGGGGAGCGGACGCTGCTGTTCGATCTGGATACGGCGATTCAGCGACTGACCGTCGACTTGCCGGATCATCCCGCAGTCGTCCAGTTGACTGCCGTCTATCACAACCTCCTGCGCCGCTGGGCGAACGTCTGACGGACCCTTGAAAAAACTGCTCCTTTCGGGATGCGACAAGCACGCAATAACTCCATTGCTTCACCCGTAAGTCACTGACCCGGGCGTCGTGCCAGGGGTTGCCGCAACTTGCATCGAGCAAGGTGTGGCTGCGATCGGTCTTCTTCCCGCACTCAGTCTTCTCATCGGCGCAACGCTTGGGCTGATCACCAGTGTCACCGCCTGGACATACGCGGCAGCGCTTCCGTTGACGTGCCTTGGCGCGCTCGCGGGCTGGCGGCGCCGGTCACCGCGGACGACGCTCGTGGCGGTGGTGACCGGGTTCCTGGTGGGCGGCGCGGCCCTGTCGGTGAACGCACGCGAAGGCGCTCTCCACTCGTCGATACGCCAAGTCCTGGATAGGGAGTTCGGAGGCTTTCAGATCGACTCCATCGGCCCGGCCGGTCGGCACGATCCGCTCCCGTCGCGAGTCGTGCTCGTTGAGGACGCCTCGCCACGCGACGGTTTCGTGGCGCTGCGCGCCGGAATCATCGCGGTGAAGCTTCGCGGCGTGTGGCAGCCCGCTGCGGGCGAGATCGCGATCAGCGTCAACGGCACGGCCGAAGATGGTCGAGTGAGCGAGTGGCGAGCCGGCCGGACGATCGAAGCACCGATGACGTTCCGCCGGCCGGCGCGTTACCTGAATGAAGGCGTTCCCGACTTCGAACGCGATCAGGCGCTCGACGGCGTGACCCTTCTGGGAACCGTTAAGAGCGGCTTCCTGATCGATGTGGTGCAGACGGGTGGATACCTCTCCGAGCGGTCGGCTGATGTCCGGGAGCACGTCAGGCGCGCCGTGAAGCGGTGGATCGAGGTCCACGATCCGGTCTCCGCCGCCATCGCGACGGCTGTCCTGATCGGCGATCGCACCGGGTTGCCCGACGAGACCCGCGAGAGGCTGCAGCAAGCCGGCACCTACCACGTCATCGCGATCTCCGGCGGCAATATCGCCATTCTCGCAACCGCCGCGACGATTGTCTTGATGATTGTCGGCGTCCGCGGAAGGGGAGCGGCCTGTGTCGCCATCGCGGTCCTGTCCGCGTACGGGCTGGTTGTCACCGCCGGGCCGTCAGTGTGGCGCGCCACGCTGATGGCGGTGTTGTACTTCGCCGCCCGCGTCCTGGATCAGCGAAGTGGCGGCTGGCAGACCGCGTCAGTCGCCGCCGCGCTGATGATCGTCTTCAGGCCGCTCGACATCCGCGATGGCGGATTCATTCTGACGTTTGGCGCAACACTTGCGCTGCTTGAAGGCGCTCGCATCGGTGCCAGGCTGACGCCACGCGCGGGACCGCTGTCGTGGGTTGTTGCATCGGTCTTCGCGTCACTCGCCGTCGAGATCGCACTGCTTCCGGTGTCGGCCGTGCTCTTCTCGCGTGTCACTGGCGCCGGGCTCGTGCTCAACCTGATAGCTGTCCCCTTGATGGGCCTTGTCCAGATCGCGGCGCTCGTCACCGCGATGGCCAACAGCGTCCCGGTGATCGCCCGACCGGCCGGCATGATTGCGCATCTCGCCGCCCAGGGACTGATCGGCAGCGCACACCTGGTCACGCTCGCGCCGTGGTCGACGGCACGTGTGCCCCCGCCGGATGCATTCATTGTTGCCCTCTACTACGCGGCCGTATCGGTGATGTTTCTCTCGCGTCGCGGCGCGTCGCGCGCGATCGCGGCGCTGCTGTGGGTGGCGGCGGCAGCGACAGTCGTGGGCGCGGTCGACTCACGAATCGCGCAGCCAGCCAGCGCGAGCGACACTCTTCGTCTGACGATGTTCGACGTGGGCCAGGGTGAGTCGATTCTGCTCGAGACGCCGAGCGGCGGGAAGATGCTGGTCGATACCGGCGGCGCCCCATTCGGCGGATCGTTCGGTATCGGCGCGCGCGTACTGGCGCCAGCGTTGTGGGCTCGTGGGATTAGGGCGCTCGACACCTTGCTGCTCACGCACGGCGATCCCGATCACATAGGCGGTGCGCTCGACGTGCTCGCCGACTTTGCGCCTCGGCAGTTATGGGTAGGGATCGATGTCCCGAATCATCGCCCGACGGCCGACATCCGCGACGCCGCAGCGCGCCTCGGCATTTCAGTCGACCATCGACGTCGCGACGACATCGAGGCGCGCGGGATCGCGCGCGTTCGTGTGCTCCATCCTCCACCTCCCGACTGGGAGCGTCGACGCGTCCGCAATGACGATTCAGTTGTGCTCGAAGTCGTCTACCGCGACGTCGCGGTCCTGCTGACTGGCGACATCTCCGCAGAAGTCGAACACGAAATCCTTCCGCGCCTCACTCGCGCGCCAACCAGGATCCTCAAGGTCGCGCATCACGGCAGCCGGACCTCGTCCTCACCGGCGCTTCTGTTGGAGTGGCGCCCGCAGTTCGCGCTGATCAGCGCCGGGCGCGGGAATACGTTCGGCCACCCTACGCCGGAGGTGCTGCGGCGCCTCGAAGACATCGGGGCCACGGTGCTGCGCACTGACCTTGATGGGCAGATCACCTTAGAGACAGACGGCCGGCGCGTGGAGTTTGCGACCTTCGAAGGCGCGCGAAAGAGCACGCGGTAGCCACGACGCACACGAGGGCTTGGCCACGAAGAACACGACGCACACGAAGGGAA
>Ga0207645_10000402_pt1 | contig 35778 bp, 22 predicted proteins | sample KBSM53metaG_FD_184331 | JGI IMG/M metagenome (GOLD analysis project Ga0207645, IMG submission 184331) | Miscanthus rhizosphere microbial communities from Kellogg Biological Station, Michigan, USA - KBS M5-3 metaG (SPAdes) (version 2) | ecosystem: Host-associated > Plants > Roots > Rhizosphere >...
AGATCCTGGCCGGAAATGGCGGATCGGAGAAATTGTTTGTTTTAAGGTCAAGGTCCCATGCAGCCACACTTTCTCCCTCTGTGTTTAAGTAAACCTGGCTTTCCACATCAAAATGATTTGCGGCAGATCCCGTTTGTAAGCGTCTTGCCATATCTGCAGAGGAAGAAACCGGGTTATTCAGCATTTACTATAGTTGTCTGGGTGGCCAAGGTAGATATATCTGTTCGTTAAAATATGAGCAAAACCGTACCAATTTTCCTGCCTTGAAAATTGATACTCAAATTAGTAAAGAGGGAGCATTTGAGGAATATTTTCCACTATTTCTGTCTTTGATGGCATATATAGGATACCTTGGCAGGTGGCAAAAGATTTTTAGTTGTCTTAAAAAATATAAATTATGAGAAGTATACTTTATGTGATTGCGGTTGTCCTGATCATAGGTTGGCTACTCGGTGTTTTTGTTTACAGTTTAACCGGTTTAATTCACATCCTTATCGTACTGGCCGTTATATCATTATTGCTTGGTCTTATTCGCAGTGGCAGTGATGCCTGAGGCGATTAACGAATAATACGATTACCGAAGTAATCAATAGGCATTTTTAGTTATGTACGACATGATGCTGTTAGTTAAAAGTAAAAGCGGTGGGATTAATCATCAATGATCACCCCCGGGGCCGCTGCAAGTACCTTTGAACAGTCTGTCAAAGAGCCTGCTTATCAGCCTGGAAGAAGAAAGTGTGAAACGTTCATTGAATTGCAAAAGGTCTATCAGCAATTCTGAAAGTTGATAAAGCAGCCTTTATCAGCCAAAGCGGAAACGCACAGTGTTTCCGCTTTATTTTATTTAAACAATCAAGCACGATATTTTACTGTTTATAACCGGCGGCCAGTGGCTTAATGTTTTATATTGCGGTAAGGAGATGGCAAACCAGGAAAAAAAAATAAAAAAACCTATTGGTGTACGTATTTTACGTATCCTGCTCAAAACCGTTCTTATACTCCTGCTTTTTTTTGTTGCGCTTGTCTTGCTGATACAAACGGCACCTGTACAAAATTTCATTCGGGGAAAAGCGGTAGCATGGCTGGAAAAAAAATTAAACACCCGCATTGCCGTTGAAAAAATATACATCGGTTTTCCAAAAGATGTTGTCATTGAGGGGATTTATATTGAAGACAGGGAAAAAGATACCTTGTTATCCGCCGGCAAAATAAAAGCCGACATCTCGCTGCTGAAACTCCTGAGAAGCGAAATTGAAATTAATGACTTGTTCTTCGACAATATTACTGCCAAAGTAAAAAGGCAATTGCCGGATACTGCGTTCAATTTCCAGTTTATTATCGATGCGTTTGGATCAACAGATAAAAAAGAAGTCAAACCTGCTAAAAAGGATACTGCAAACAATTTGACTTTTAAAAATATAAATCTGAATAAAATAAGATTGGTATACAAGGATACTATTACCGGCAGCGATATGGAAGCGATGATCGGTACGATGGAAACACGCATCAGCACATTTGACCTTGCCCATATGAAATTTGATGTGCCCCGTTTTAAACTCGACGGTTTTACCGCGAAAGTATATCAATCAAAACCGTTAGTAAAGCCAGAACCTGAATCCAAGGATATAGCCGACGCCAAAGAGCCGGTTAAATTTGACTTGACCACGAAAGAAATTTCACTGCAAAAAATAAATATTGATTACCGTAACAATGTTTCTTCTGTCTACACCTATCTCGATCTTCAAAATTTACTTATTCATCCGGACAAGATTGATCTTTCAAATCGTACTATTGATCTTGATGATTTTACTCTTCAGGGAACAACCGCGGCGATACGGCTGGGCAAAACCAAACAAGCGAAAATAGTAGAAAAGGAAACGAAGCAGGAAGTAAAAAGCCAGGCTGAAGCGGGATGGAAAATCACAGCTGCATCGGTAAAACTGGACAGTAATAATTTAAAATTTGACAATGATAATAATGCTCCTGTAAAAAAAGGAATTGATTATGGCCACCTGGATGCACGGGAGGTAACTATTCATGCCGATAAATTTTATTTCGACGCTGATTCAATATCCGGTAACCTGAATGATGCATCCCTGACTGAAAAGAGCGGTCTTCAATTACAAAAGTTAAATGCAGACTTTGCCTATGGAAAAAAGGGCGCCTTTTTAAAAGACTTTTATCTTAAAACCCCCGGAACCGAATTACGAAACGAAGCTTCTATCCGCTATGTATCGCTTGAATCGCTTAAAAATAATTCAGGTAAGGCCGAGGTAAACGTTGTATTGCAAAAGAGCAGGGTTTCGGTAAAAGATGTTTTATTGTTTGTACCTTCTTTACATACGCAGCCCGCCTTTGCCGATGGAAATTCTGTATTATACATCGACAGTAAGATCCATGGGACGATTGCAGATTTAAAAATTGACAAATTGCAACTGAAGGGGCTGAGCAATACAAATGTAGATATCAGCGGCACGATAAACGGCCTTCCGCAAGCCGATGCATTGAATGCAAACCTTTCCATACGATCATTGCAAACGTCAAAGAAAGATGTACTGCTATTTGTACCGGATTCCGCATTTCCTCAAAACATTACTATTCCTGACGAAATGAATGTATCCGGGAATATAAAAGGAAATAAAGAAAGCTTTACCACAGCCCTGCAAGTGCAGACTAACCTGGGAGCAGCAACGATAAATGCTGACGTAAAAAATCTTTCCGATTCCATAAATGCGAATTATACCGCTGACATTGAAACCGATCAGCTTGATTTAGGAACTCTCCTGCAGAAAAAGGATATGCTCGGCCCCGTTAGCGCATCATTTACCATAAAAGGATCAGGGCTTGGCAAAACAACGGCTGATGCAACTATTGATGGATTGATAAAATCGGCGGTCATAAAACAATATATCTACCACGATTTAAAGTTGAATGGCTCAATCGCAAGACAACAGGCTAAAGTTAATGCTGCACTTAAAGACCCAAACATCAGTTTTTCACTTGACGCATCGGCTAACCTGGCTGCAAATTCCCCGTCTGTTAAATTAGTAACCACAATTGATAGTATCAAAACATTACCGCTTCATTTCACCACTGACAGCATTGTTTACAGGGGAAAGATCGATGCCGATTTCCCGGTTTTAAATCCTGACAGTCTGCAAGGCAAATTGTATGTGACCAACTCATTGCTGGTGAACAATGAACAGCGCATAAAAATGGATACAATACTGATTGACGCAGGTCACAACGATAGTGGTCAATATGTCCACCTGGAAAGCGATGTTGCAAATGCGGCTATTGAAGGGCGTTATAAATTGACGCAGCTTGGCAGTATATTTCAGCAGGCAATAGAGCCCTATTTTTCAGTGGACAAATCGGATTCAGCAAAACAGACTGCACCTTATGATTTCAAAGTAACTGCAAAAGTGCTCAATAAACCTGCTGTTAAGACTTTTATACCAGTGCTCCGGAGAATGGATTCTGTTACGTTAAGCGCTCATTTTTCCGACGACAATGGATGGAATGCACAAATAAATGCCCCGTTGTTTGAAACAGAAACAATGAAAATTCATGGACTCGTTGCAACGGCGAATGCTGAAAACTCCCTGCGTGTAAACGCTAATGTAAAATTGCTGTCAAGCGGGCAAAACATTATACTTTATAATACCACCCTGAAAACTTTAATAAAGGATAATAAAATTGACTTTGCTGTAAATATCAGGGACAAAGCAGATAAAAATAAATACAACCTCTCAGGTTTGTTTGAACAACCGGAAAAAGGCGCCTACAGATTTTCGATAAAACCTGATAGCCTTTTACTAAACTATGATGAATGGACTATTGCGAAGGACAACAAAATCGAACTCAGCAAAGAAACCGTGCTCGCTGATAATTTCAATCTTTCAAAAAATAACCAGAAGTTCAGTTTAAACAGTCAAAAGCAGTCAGCGGGTTCTCCGCTCGAAGTAAGTTTTACAGATTTTAAACTGGAAACACTTACCGCTTTTGTACAACCGGATTCCACTTTAATAGGTGGTACTTTAAATGGAAAAGCTATCGTAAGCGATTTGCCCAAACAACCTGTGTTTACGGGTGACCTGAGCATTGCTGATCTCAACATAAAACATGACACGGCGGGAAATGTGAAATTGCTTGTGAACAATAAAACCGCCAATACATATAGCGCCGATATTACGTTAACGGGCCGCGGCAATGATGTAAAAATCAGCGGTAGTTATTATGCGAAACAGGCTGACAATAACCTGGACATGATACTGGATCTGAAACAGCTTCCATTGACGACCGCAGAAGCGTTTTCAGACGGGGCTATAACGAAGTCCTCTGGTTCAGTAAACGGACGGTTTACTGTAAAAGGAAAACTGGATCAACCAAAAATCAATGGTGATTTAAATTTTGTTCAGGCCGCATTTAATCCAACAAAGCTGGGTACCCGTTTCGCGATAGATAATGAAAAATTGCAGGTAAATGAACAAGGCATCCTGTTTGACAAGTTTACTATAAAGGATTCAAGTGGTAATGAAATGACATTGAACGGCACGGCGGCAACCAAAAATTTTATCAATTACAATTTCGATTTCACTGTACGTGCTAACGATTTCCAGGCAAGCAGCAGTACGAAAAGAAATAACAAGCTTTTTTATGGAAGACTTTTTTTTAACACCAACCTGCGTGTAAAAGGTACCGAACTGGCACCGGTAGTGGACGGACGACTGACCGTAAATGATAAAACAAAATTTACAGTTGTATTGCCTCAACCCGATCCGGGTGTTGAAAATCGTGAAGGAGTCGTTGCTTTTGTAGATAAAGATGCTCCGCAAAATGATTCAGTGGTAATGAAAGACAACTTCGATACGCTGAATACTTTACCATTCAAAGGCGCCGATATCTCTGTAAACATTGAAATAAAAAAAGAAGCAGAGTTAACGTTAATCGTGGATGAAGGGAGTGGTGATTTTCTGAACGTACATGGCGAAGCGTTGCTTACTACAACCGTTGATCCTTCGGGAAAAATAATACTGGCTGGATCATACGAGTTGCAGGAAGGCACCTATCAACTGACCTTGAATATATTGCGCCGCCGGTTCAACATACAAAAAGGAAGCAAAATAGTATGGGCAGGAGAACCGACACAAGCGGATGTGAATATTATAGCGGCCTACGAAGTAAGCACAGCACCGCTTGATCTTGTAAAGAATCAATTGGGAAATGTCACTACTGCAGAACGAAATACCTATCTGCAAAAGTTACCGTTCCAGGTTTTTCTAAAAATGACCGGTAAATTATTGCAACCGAAAATTTCTTTTGACGTCGTACTGCCTGAGAACAAGGATTATAATGCGGAGCCTAATACAGTGGCCGCTGTGCGGTCCCAGCTTGAAATGCTACGGATGGATGAAGGTGAATTAAATAAACAGGTATTTGCTTTACTGCTGTTGAACCGGTTTGTCGCCGAAAACCCCTTTAACTCCAGCACGAGCACCACAACAGGTACGCTGGTGCGGCAGAGCGCAAGCAAATTGATAACAGAGCAATTAAACAGGCTCGCAGAAAGCCTTGTGAAAGGTGTTGATCTTAATTTCGACGTGCAATCTTCGGACGATTATACAACAGGTGAGCGCCAGGACAGAACCGATCTGAACGTTGGCGTTTCCAAACGGTTGCTCAATGATCGGTTGACCGTTACCGTTGGAAGTAATTTTGAACTGGAAGGGCCGCAGAATTCCAATCAAAACAGCAGCAATATTGCGGGAAATGTTGCATTGAATTACCGCCTTAGCAAAGATGGCCGGTATATGCTGCGGGCTTATCGCAAAAATGAATACCAGGGCGTGATCGACGGTTATATTATTGAAACAGGGCTTGGTTTTATCATTACACTTGACTATAATAAATTTTGGGAAATCCTCCATCCGAGAAAAACAGAACGCCGGCGCCGAGAGGCGAGGCGGAAAGCATTATTAACTAACGAACCGGGACAAACGCAAAATGCACCTGCCAATAAAACCAAACCCTGATGAAGAAACTGTCAGGCTATATCGTTATTCTTTTTTCATTGCTGGCTGTATCGTCCTGCGGTCCGTCGCGATATCTGCCGGCTGATGATGCTTTATACACCGGCGCAAAAGTAAAAATCACCGACAATGAATTAAGAAGCAAAACGAAAAAAGCACTGCGCGCCGACCTGGTATCATTGACGAGACCCAGACCAAATAAAAAGATATTGGGAATCCGGTTCAAATTATTTATGTATAGCCTTCCGGGAAAATCCACCAAACGAAAATCATTGGGTCGCTGGTTTCAGCGAAAATTCGGTGAGCGGCCGGTATTACTCAGCGAGGTCAATCTCGATTATAATGTAAAAGTGCTGCAAAGTACACTGCAGAATCGCGGCTTTTTTAATGCTGCAGTTGCCGGGGACACTGTCGTTAAAAAGCGGAAAGCAACTGCCATCTATACGGTACAAACTGGCCCGCAGTATCATATTAATGCCGTAAGCTTTAGCCACGACACGACCATATTGGCAAAAACTATACTTGAAGATTCGGCAAAAACATTTTTAAAAAAGAAAAATGCCTTTGATCTTACTGTAATAAAAAATGAGCGCGAGCGTATAGATGCACACGTAAAGGAGAACGGGTTTTATTATTTTAACCCTGATTATATTATTGTAGAGGTTGACTCAACCCTTGGCAAACACCTGGTAGATCTTCATGTCAGGCCGAAGCCGCAAACTCCTGACAATGCAAAAAAAATTTACACAATAAACGACGTGTTTATTTATACGAACTTCAGACTGAACTCCGGCGCATCCGATACGGCAAAAGACAAAGCAGTTTTACACAACGGATATTATCTCGTAGACAGCAGCAAACAATACAAGCCAAAACTTTTCGAAAAAACAATGCAGTTCAAACCGGGCGAAATATACAACAGGAAAGATCATAATCTTACTATAAACCGGTTAGTCAATCTCGGGCTTTTCAAATTTGTAAAAAACCGTTTTGAAAAAGTTCCGGGCGACTCTACCAAACTGAATGTTTATTATTACCTGAGTCCATTCCCAAAAAAATCTATTCGGGCAGAAGTAAATGGCAACACAAAGTCCAACAACCTCACCGGCTCGTCGATAACTTTTGGCTGGCGAAACCGGAACACATTCAAGGCCGGCGAACTTCTGTCGATTGATGCGACGGGCGGTCTCGAATACCAGTACAGTGCCGCATTGAAAGGATACAATACATACCGGGCGGGCCTTGAAACGAATCTTGTATTTCCCCGTTTTATTATTCCCTTCTTTGATTTGAATACGCGGGGAGGCTTTGTTCCGAAAACAACCATCACCGTTGGATATGATATCCTGAACAAAAACAAGTTATACAGCCTGAATTCATTCCGTATGAATTACGGGTATAGCTGGAAAGAAAGTGTGAAAAAAGAACACCAGTTAAATCCGGTGGCGATTACCTATGTTCAGCCACTCAATGTAACGCAGGAGTATAAAGATAGTGCTGCCAAATATATCGTGCTGCAAAGGGCGATAGATAAACAATTTATTCTTGGTTCAAACTATAATTACAACTACAATGAATTGTTGAACAACCAGGTCATGAGTGGCCTTTACTTCAACGGCAACTGGGATATTTCCGGGAATATCGCGGGGCTTGTATCGGGTGCCGATACAAAATCCGGTAAAACTAAATACATCGCGCATGCGCAGTTTTCACAATATCTGCGTATAGAAAGTGAATTGCGATACTACCTGAAACTTTCATCAACTTCTGTATTGGCAAACAGGGCTATTGTTGGTATCGGTTTCCCTTACGGGAATTCGTTGCAGCTTCCATTCATCAAACAATTTTTTTCCGGGGGCAATAACAGCATTCGTGCTTTCAGGAGCCGTTCGGTAGGTCCGGGAACCTACGAGGATACTTCACAAACAAATTTCCTCCCTGATGAATCAGGGGATATAAAGCTTGAGCTAAATACCGAATACAGGACCAAACTATTCAGCATAGTTCACGGTGCAATTTTTATAGATGCCGGTAATGTATGGCTATACAATGCAGACAGTTTAAAACCCGGTGGAAAATTCACCAATCATTTTTTACGCGAGCTAGCTGTTGGTACCGGTGTTGGTCTGCGTTTTGATATAACTTTTCTGGTATTACGACTGGATGTGGCATTCCCGTTGCGAAAACCTTTTTTGCCAGACGGGCAACGATGGGTGATTAATCAAATAAATTTCGGTGATCCCGACTGGCGAAAGAAAAATCTAGTTTTCAATATAGCCATTGGTTATCCATTTTAAATAGTATGATTATGGGTATGAAATTAAAATTGGAAGCACCCTGGGAAGAAGTAAAGGAAAAAATGAAAGAAAATAACATCAACCTGACTGATGAAGACCTGGTTTATGAGCCCGGAAAGGAAGAAGAATTACTTGCAAGGTTGGCGGCTAAAATGAACAGAACGCCACAGCAGGTGAAGGACCTGGTGGAAAGTATTTCGTACAATAAAGGATTGGCTTCTTAGCAGCAGAGTTGATGGACGCCCGGTATTATGCAGCTTCTGTAGATTTTACTTCTGTTATCAATCTCATAGCATTAAACTGTTCATGCGAAGAGAGCTTCAAAGCTGTCGCAATTCTTTTCAGCAGCGCAAGAGAATTTTCCATATACTTATTGTCGGCAAGAATAATTTCAATGCAATAAAAGTAAAGAGTGATCGGGCTGGCGGGATTTATAATTCTTACCAGGTAGTTGAGAAAGTCAGACTCATTATGTATGTAGGGGCGATAAACTCTGTACCTGTACATTTCATCGATCAGGTCAACATTTGCATTCAATCCCCCCTCTACGTATTTCGCTACTGTAAAAGCGGTCTCTCTGCGTACCAGGGACTCGTCGCCCATACAACAGTGAAAGAATAAGTGGCAATATGCTTCGGCACGCCTGGTTACAATTTCTCTGTACATACCGTGGTTTAAAATTCAGGGAAATTCTTTCAAGTTTAATGCCAGCAATCGTGAGATTTTACATCGGGCAAAGGTTGGCACAATATTTTAACATAGTTAGACAGACAAGAACGCGGATTTCGCCGGTTACTTCTGTAGCTGGCTTTTTTATTTTTAATAATAAATATTTCACCAGCATTTCATTCCATTCTCAGCGTAGGTGAAGGCCCGGTAATATTATGATAAACGTGACGGCCTATTGCACTATTCATTTTACACAGAACCTTTGTTGGCAGCGAACTCTACATTGATATTATATATTACGTATACTGCTTGCTATTGAAGCGTTGATAAAAAATAAAGGTCCATTGTTCCGCTGTCGTCGACGCGAATAGTATTATTACTAACGATTTCTACTGGAAGTGATTTATAAATTTGCGATGGCGAAGATGGCACCAATTATATCAGTATGTCCTTTCCCGTTATCTCAAAAATTGTGGATAAAACTCTACACTCAATCACCAAAGTTTTAAAAGAACGGGCAGTTAAGCGCTTTTATGGAAGACCAATTTCGTAATGCCGTTCAGGAATTTCGATATCAAAAAAACCTTTTTTTAATAATCGTTGTTTGAAGTCAACCTGGACGTCATATTCTCCGTGTACAAGGAAAAGCTTTTTGATCAATCTCTTTTCCTGGTGCGCCAGCCACTGACTGAGATCCTCATAATCCCCGTGAGCACTCATACTCCGGATAGCCCCGATCTCAGCATTCACCTCATGCTGCACGCCAAATATTGACACCTCTTTTGCCCCGGCTACCAGCCGGCCACCAAGAGAAGTTGGCTCGCAATAACCCGTCATCAGAATGGTGTTCCTGCTGTTTTCGATATTATTACTGATGTGATGCTTCACCCGACCCGCATCGGCCATACCGCTTGCGGAAATGACCACAAACGGATCACTCCGGAAATTCAGCATCTTTGATTGTTCAACTGTTTTGATGTATTTCAAACCGTTAAACATGAACGGATCATTATCCGTTTGTAAAACGTGTTGTATCGTTTTATTGAAATTCTGCGGGTATTTCTTCACCACTTCAGTGGCTTCAATACTGAGAGGGCTGTCTACAAAATAATCCACCGGCGGCAGCCTGTTCTCAAACTCTAATTGATTCAGTGCGTATAAAATTTCCTGTGTGCGGCCAACGCTAAATGCCGGCATGATTAATTTGCCTTTTTTTTGCAAACAGGTTTTTTGAATCCATTGCAGCAGCATATCGGGTGTTGTCAGGTTCATTTCATGCAGGCTGTTGCCATATGTAGATTCCATAATTATATAATCCGCCTGCGGAAAATCTTCAGGCGATTTCAGAATGACATCACGATAACGGCCAACATCGCCGCTGAACGTAAGCGCAGTCTGTTTTCCGTTTTCCTGGATCTGCAAATGCACGCAGGCACTCCCGATAATATGTCCCGCATCAGTGAACATCGCCTTTACTCCATCCGTTACATCAAACCATATATCATACTCAAACTCTACAAATAAACCAAGGCTATTCTTTGCATCTTCTATTGTATATAATGGCTGCAGGTAAGGCAATCCTTCCGCAGCTCGCCTTTTATTACTAAACTTTATATCGTCTTCCTGTATTTCTGCAGAATCCAGTAAAAGAATCCCGGTCAGTTCTTTCGTTGCAGGCGTACAGAATATTTTTCCACGAAAACCTTCTTTATACAATTTGGGAATAAGGCCTGTGTGATCTATGTGTGCATGAGAAAGCACCATGACGTCTACTTCTTTTGCATCAAACCCAAAATCACGGTTCATTGCATCGGTATCTTTTCCCAATCCCTGGAACATGCCGCAGTCTAACAATACTTTTTTCCCATTCTTCAAAGTAAGTAAATGCTTCGATCCAGTAACGGTACGGGCCGCGCCGTGAAATGCTATCTTCATAATACTAATTTAATTTGCTGATTGTCGCGATCCTAATTATGATGCGATACATTTTTAGTTTTTCTTTTAAAAGACCAGGTTATTAAAAATTTCGCAACCAATTCGCCGGATTCGTTGAACCCGTTGGAAACGGCTGTAAACAACTCTCCTTCGCCGGTGGCAACTGCTTTTTCTATCACTTCTTTCATTGTTACGCCGTCATTACATACAAAGTTTGTTTTACCGGTTGCCTTTTTAAAATATTCTGCTTCTGTTTTTACTACGAGCATCGAAACGGGCGGATCCAGTTTATAAATATACGCCATAGCCAGTGCCCCCGTACTCATTTCAGCAGCCATACTTAGGCATGCAAAATAAGTGGACCGGAAAGGGTTTTGTGAAAACCATTTGAACGGTACCGTTACTTCGCATTTCTTTTCATCGATGTTTTTGATACGTACACCGGCAAAATAAGCACTGGGAATCTTTGCAAAAAGAAACATCCTGAATAGTACAGGATGCTTCAGCCTTTTTATAAACTCATCCGTATACTTGTTCATACTGAAACAAATTTGAACAAAATATATAACTAATTCAGTTCACCTTTTTTTATTGCTTATCGATTGACACAATCGTAGCCACCACCTGGTTTTCATCGCCGTTTACGTTGAATTGCAGGGTGCCTTTGTCTGAACCCCCAAAACGAACATTTTTTATAAGTTTACTGCTTAAAACAGAATTTAATCGACTGCCAAAATCAGTTTGTGGATTTTGACTGATCTGCTGGTTGATAGCATTCCAATCCAATTCCTGTTTGCTTATCACTACAGCCATTTCGTCTTTTGTACCGATACTGTCGGGCGTCATACTTTTATCCTTCGGAAATAAACGATATCCGGATATGCCGCAGAAAGGAGAATACCTGGTTTTTGTCGGGTCTTCTTTTGTGGGATAAGGGAAAAGCGTATAACTGGTACCGTCAGTTTCTTTTCCAAACACATAGATATAGCATTCGCTGCTGTTTTTAATTTCCATTTTAAAATGAGCGCCGATCTTTAGCGGTGATGTTGTAGAAAACCGGTTGCCCCCTGTTAACCGCAGTGGAATATATCCTTTTGTCACGGTCTTATTACCCTGGTATTCAACTTCCATCAATCCAATTTCGCAGGCGAATGGGATGTTTGCGGCTGCACCTACCCGTTGCATCGGGTCGAGGCCATATGCTTCGCGTACAAATGTTTTGAAATCGCCATAGCGCACCCATGCAAAACCATTCGTTCCCCATTCAGGCCCCCAGCTATTCATTAATAAAAAGGAGCCGCCATATTTCTTATCATCATAACCAACTACACACATGGCATGACCACCAAAGCCCATCATGCTCTCATCGCCCTGTTCAGGCTCCCAAACATCTTTACCCATCATCGACTGCATAAAACTTTGACCTACCATCATTCCTATGGCGACCGGTGCACCTGCAGCAAGATTTTGTTTAATAGCATACAAATCCAGATTTTCTGTATTATCGCCTTTGGTCAACCGGTTAAATCCACGCATTTTATATTGCTGCGCCATTTGTTGCAGATTCTGATCGGGTTGGCGGCTGCAATCCTGGTCAGTATATTGAAACTGATCGTAAGGAACAGAGCCTCTTTGGGTCATAAATTCCATCGCCCGCACGATATATGAACCCTGGCATCCTTCTAATCCAATCTGGTTATACAAAAAGGCAGGACTAAACTTTACCTGTTCACCCGTTTGCCCTGTTCTGGCCGATTCGAGAATAGAACGGGCTGCATATGCACTGCTCCATGCTACGCAACTACCCTGTTGCCCCTGGTTGCCTACCGCCGGAGCAAAACGTTGCAGGTTTGCACTTTCAGGTAACGGTGGATTATTTGGATCATCCTCTGAAACCGGTTCATAAATTTTGGCTTTTCTGAATTGTGCCGGATCGAGAAAACCACCGGTTGCCAGTTTTGCTATATCGCTAACATTGCAACCGCCGCTACGCATAAAGAAATAACCACCCACGACAATAACCAACAACAGAATAATTCCTTTACCACGAAAGAGACCCAATAATAAAGGCAATAAACTAATCAAGCCGCCACCTCCTCCTCCACCCGGAAAATTTGACCGGCCTCCCCCACCGCCACCCTGGTCATCTTTATATTGATCGGGGTCCTGTGGATCATCTGTCATTCTGATAGGCATGGTAATAAGTTTTGGTTAGAGAAATAAAGATGCTGTAATAAATATAGGAAGATAGATTGATATGATGTGGGGAGGAAAAATGAAGGTTGTGTGGTATTTTAATAAGAGGAATGAGAAAAAAAATAATACTACATATAAGCTCTCACAAACATTTTATTGCTGATGAGTAATCGTACCTATTAGAATTAAATCGTATTCCGGCGATAAAGTAAGTGGTGTATATTTAAAAGTTGATGCAGCTTTCGCAAAAAAATGGTTAAACCAGATCGCAAATCGTGCAATTATAAAACATAGGAAAACTAATGAACAGAATAAAACTTTTTGAACGAAAACAAGTGCGTTCGGAGTGGAATGAAGAAGAACAGAAATGGTTTTTTTCTGTTCAGGATGTTGTTGAAATCTTAACGGATAGTTCTGACGTAAAACAATATATCAAAAAGATGCTTGCCCGTGATGAACAGCTTAAAAGCAACTGGGGTACAATTTGTACCCTGGTTGAAATGGAGGCTGCAGACGGTAAAAAACGAAAAATACAAGCAGCCGATACAAAGGGCCTTCTCAGAATTATTCAATCTATTCCTTCCTCAAAAGCTGAACCTTTCAAATTATGGCTGGCACAAGTTGGTTCAGACAGATTGGATGAAATTGAAAATCCGGAAATGGCCGCGCAACGAACAAGAGAGCTATACAAACTTAAAGGGTATTCTGATGATTGGATTGAAAAGCGTATGCGCAGTATAGCTATCCGCGAAGAACTCACTGAGGAATGGAAAAACAGGGATGTAAACCAACAAAAAGAATATGCGATTTTAACTGCTGAAATTTCAAAAGCTACTTTTGGTTTGACACCTGCGCAGTATAAAGACCTCAAAGGATTAAAAAGCCAAAATCTCAGGGATCATATGAACGATCTTGAGTTAATTTTCTCAATGCTAGGCGAAGCTGCCACAACTGCAATTGTTAAAACACAAAATCCGAAAGGGTTTGTTGAAAATAAAAAAACAGCAAAACAAGGTGGAGAAGTAGCAGGCAAAGCAAGGCTGGATCTGGAATCAAAGACAGGGCAGAAAGTAATATCATCTGAAAACTATTTGCCTGAAACACAAAAAAAGAAACAAATAAAAAAAGGAAAAAAGAAGTAAACTTTAAAGTCTTACAACAATTCCACCTGGTTCCTCAACAAATCTTCAAACACATCTCTTTTACGTATAAGATGTGTGTTCCCATCTTTTATCATTACTTCTGCCGGTTTATATCTTGCGTTGAAATTGGAAGACATTTCAAAACCATATGCACCGGCGTTATGAAAAACAAGGTAATCTCCTTCACGTACTTCATTTAATTTTCTATCCCAGGCAAACGTATCGGTTTCGCATATATTTCCAACAACTGAATAGGTTTTCTCCGCCCCCTGCGGGTTACTGATATTTTCGATACGGTGATACGCATCATAAAACATCGGGCGTATCAAATGATTAAAACCGCTGTCAACACTTACAAACGTGGTTGACGATGTTTCTTTCATCACATTTACTTTCGCAATAAAATAACCTGCTTCGCTTACCAGGAATTTTCCCGGCTCAAACCATATCTGTAAATTTTTACCTCTTGTTTGCGCATGGCGCTCAAAATCTTCTTTCACTCTTTTTGCCAGCAGGTTCATATCGGTTTCTGTATCGCCATCATCATAAGGCACTTTGAAACCACCACCAAGATCGATAAATTCCAATTCAGGAAAATGAGGAACAATTTCAAATAACACTTCAATGCCTCGTATGAAAACATCTACATCTTTTACTTCGCTACCCGTATGGATATGCAAATCCTTAATGCATAAATTATGTTGCTGAATAAGCGATAATATTTTGTCGACCTGGTCTACCGGTATCCCAAATTTGCTTTTATCATGACCGGTCGACATTTTCAAATGACCGCCTGCCATGATGTTTGGCCGCAAACGAATACCGACAGGATAGCTATGTCCGTACTCTTTTCCAAACTTCTCCAGATTGGAAAGACTGTCAATATTTATAATTACGCCAAGATTTTTCGCCTCTACTATTTCATCAAACGCAATACCGTTGGAAGTATACAATACTCTTTGCGGCGGAAAACCTGCATGCAGCGCCAATTTCACCTCATTGATAGAGCTGCAGTCTACATTGGCGCCAATTGATTTTATATAACGAAGAATATTTACGTTGGTTAACGCCTTGGCTGCATAGAAGAAAACTGTATTAGTGCCGGAAAAAGCGGTCACTAATTTTTGATACTGTTCTTTTATTTTTTCGGCATGATAAACATAGACGGGAGTTCCAAATTCTTTTGCGACAGCTATTAATTGTTCTGGGGATAATGATTGCGACATATACGCTAATGTACATTAATGTGAGCTAATGGACGCTGATGAGTACCATTAAACGTTAATGTTTCTATTGTTTGCGTTATTAAAAAAATGAATGAAATAGTGAATCAGGAGTTATTTTCTTCGTCATCCTTTTTTTCTATGAGCTCGCCGGTTTCCGTTACTGAAAGTAACACATCATCCACTTCGGATGTTTGCGGCTTTTCGTCTTCTACTTCGGCTGGTAACGTATCTTTTATAACTGTGGGACTGACTAACTGGTCAGCCAATACTTCTTTTATTTTTGGAAGGTCTTCTGCCGAATTAATACCGAAATAATCCATAAACGTTCTGGAAGTAGCATAGACCAATGGATGGCCGGGCAGTTTTTCATTGCGCCCGCTGATGATGATCAAATCTTTTTCCAGTAATTTTTGAACAGCATAATCGGAGCTCACTCCGCGAATGGCTTCAATCTCTCCTTTTGTCACCGGTTGCTTGTAGGCAATAATGGCGAGTGTTTCCAGCGAAGCTGCTGATAAACGTTTCAAAAATTTATCACCGTTCAGTTGTGCTATTGTTTTATGATAATCCTTTTTCGTCAGGAACTGCCAGCCGCCACCACTCATTCTTACTTCAAAAGGATAAAATTCAGAATTGTATTTTTCACGAACACCTTCCACCGCAGATTCCACCTGGTCGAGTGTAACTTTGTCTTCCATAAAACCAAAGGCATTATTAACCAACTCGACAAGATCAAGATTCGTTAAAGGCTTATCACTCGCAAAAATCAATGCTTCTACGTGTGGTATTAAGTTTGTTATTTCCATAAACTCTTTCTGTATCGGACTAAGGTGATTAAAGAACAGAACGTATCCCGGTAATAGCCGGGACGATGCAACGAAAGTACAATCAGGGAGCTAAAGTTTGGAACACACTTATCAACATGCATTCTTAATAACATTGCATTCATTTAGTGAGTTTGCAATCCACGTCCTCCGCCAATTGGTGATGACCGGGATCTTATCCCTGCAACGCCGCCGCACCGCTCACAATCTCCGTCAATTCCGTTGTAATTGCTGCCTGCCGTGCACGGTTATACGAAATTTTCAATGCGCGAAGCATTTCATTCGCATTTTCGCTGGCCTTATCCATAGCGGTCATACGGGCCCCATGCTCAGAAGCATTTGCATCCAGCACCGCTTTATATAATTGTGTATTCAAAATCTTCGGCATCAGTTCGGCGATCAGTTCTGCTTTCGAAGGATCGAAAATGAAATCTGCCTTTTTTGTACTTCCCTCTTTCTTTGTTGTTTTTGGCACCGGCAAAAAACGTTCGATAACGAACCGCTGAGTCGCTGCATTCTTGAATTCACTATATACAATCTCCACTACATCGAATTCTTTATTCTCAAATGCCTTCATGGCTGCTGCAGATGCTTGCTGCACCGCTTCGAAAGTCAGTTTCAGAAAAATATCTTTATAGGAAGCATCGGCTTTGTATCGGTTTTTTGAAAAATGCTCATATCCCTTTTTACCAATATTCCATATCGTTATGTTTCCTTTTTGAAATTGGGTACTGTACTTTTCAGCGATCAATGCCTTTGCGGCTTTAATTATATTAGCATTATAAGCCCCGGCAAGTCCGCGGTCGCTGGTAATAACGATAAGTAAAATTTTTTCCGGTGCACGTTCAGCTGCTAATGCCATGCCCGCATCACCTTCACTATTGCTCACAATATTGCTCAGCATTTCCTGCAATTTTTTGGCGTATGGACGCATCTGTATGATTGCATCCTGCGCACGGCGGAGTTTGGCAGCACTCACCATTTTCATTGCTTTTGTAATCTGCTGCGTACTTTGTACCGATTTGATTCGATTGCGAACTTCTTTTAACTGGCCGGCCATGATGAAAGTTTAAGGTTGAAAGTTTAAGTTGAACGTTTCTTCGTTACCGATTTTCTACACGTTTAAACTTTGACTTTACGTCTGAATTTCGGCCGCAAAAGTACAGGGTTGTGCCTTAAATTCCATAGGCAATCGCAACTCTTTTCAAAAACCTGAACAGCGTGTGAAAATCCGGCTCGCCATTCCGAAAGCAGACAATTGATTCAATCTCAGTCGGCAAGAATAAAATCCTTCTTTACGGCATAGGTAACAAGCAGGTAGCCGCCGGCTGTTGTTCCGTCTTTGACCGGCTTTTCCTGCTCTTTATAAAATTCGATCCGCACCGGGCCACTGCCAAGACTTTTTAGCTGCTGAGTGGTCAGCACCATTTTACCGTCTTTCAACGTATCTACTTCATTGATACCATTACTCCTGAAAAGCGTATCAAGCGCGATAATGCGGATATAATCTTCCTCATCCAGGCCTTCGAATTGTAAAGTGAGACCCTTCCGGTGAACAGTATCCGGCCAGTTAGAAATTATCCTGAACGGATGAAACTCAAATTTTTCCGAATAGCTTTTGCCCGAGTTTGATTTCAGAAGAATTGTATGTTTTCCCGCAAACGAATCAACGGTAGTCTCGTATTCATAATATACACCGGATAGTTTGGTGCTGTCGGCCTGCAGTTGTCTTTTATCTACCTCCACTTTGGCCGGCTCTTTTAAAGCAATGGCCTTTCCTTCCGCATCACCCTGGCGAAACTGGAGCATGATGGTCATAACCTGTTTCTCATCGTCTCCCCATACCTGGTAGTCGAAATACATTGCATCGCTGTCCTTATACTTCACAATTTTTTCATCCCTGTTCGTGCATGAAATCAGAACAAGGAGTAAACAAACAGAGAATGCCGTAATTCTTTTCACAAAAATGAAATTAGGATTTATTCTTTCCGGATAACGCGTAGGTTTAAAGTAATTTATCAATGTCCCGGCCTTTCATTCCCGGTTGATTCAGGGCGCTTTGGCGCGACTGTCCGATCATTAACTCCCGACTATTTCACTTATCTTTGCTGCCCTCTGTCAAATTGGCTTGCGGGTAGTTTTTAGCACCCTTTTTGACAAATTAAAAGGCGTGAAAGTCAATGTGAAGTCAAATAGGTTATGTGAAGGTCAGAATAGTCAAATGAAGATCAGTTGACTTATTTGACTCGTTTGTAAAAACCAAATAAAAAGAAAATCGTTTGACTTATTTGACTGCTGAATGACTAATTATACCTTCTGACTTTAAACTAAAAGAAATTACAATAAAAATTTATGGCTGGTTTTTTTCAAAAGCTTTTTGGTGGCAGCAAATCGGAAAAAGATGTAAAGAAGATCGAACCAATTGTAACAAAGATCAATGGCTTTTTTGCTTCTTATCAATCTCTCACCAATGATCAGCTTCGTGGTAAAACACAGGAATTCCGGAACCGGATAAAGGAACATCTGAAAAGCACAGATGATGAAATCGTTGCTAAAAATAAACAGGCAGAAGAGCTTCCTTTTAATGATTTAACTGGTAAGGATACCATTTACCAGGAAGTAGATGCATTAAAAAAGGAACGCGATAAAAAAATTGAAGAAGCATTAAAAGAAATTCTTCCTGAGGCATTTGCGGTGGTAAAGGAAACAGCGAGACGATTTAAAGAAAATGCCGAAGTGGTTGCAACAGTTACCCAGCTCGATCGCGATCTCAGTATAAAAAGGGAAAACATCCGGATAGAGGGTGATAAATCTATTTATAAGAATACCTGGTTAGCTGCAGGCGGAGAGATTACCTGGAATATGGTACATTATGATGTGCAGTTAATTGGTGGATTCGTATTGCATGAAGGTAAGATTTCGGAAATGGCTACCGGTGAAGGTAAAACGCTTGTATCCACATTACCTGCCTATCTGAATGCACTCGCCGGTGAAGGTGTGCATATCGTTACAGTAAACGACTATCTTGCACGCCGCGACCAGGAATGGAACGGACCAATATTTGAATGGCTGGGTATTACGGTTGATTGCATTGATAAGCACCAACCCAACAGTGAAGAAAGAAGAAAAGCATACCAGGCTGATATCACTTACGGTACCAACAATGAATTCGGTTTTGATTATCTCCGCGACAATATGGTGCATTCACCGGAAGAAATGGTACAACGCAAACATCATTATGCGATGGTGGATGAAGTGGATTCCGTATTGATTGATGATGCAAGAACACCGTTGATCATTTCCGGCCCTGTGCCGAAAGGGGAAGATCAGCAGTTCCATGTACATAAGCCGCGTATTCAGCAATTGGTAGAAGCACAGGAACGCATTGTGCGCAGTTGCCTCACAGAAGCAAAAAGACGATTTGCCGAAGGCGATGATGATCCGAAGGGTGGCGGTATGTATTTATTCCGCGCACACAGGGGTTTACCAAAATATAGCCCTGTAATTAAATTCCTGAGTGAACCCGGCATAAAAGTGAAAATGCAGAAAGCGGAAAACTATTACCTGCAGGATCAGCAACGGAACATGCACGTCATAGACAACGAGCTGTTATTTCACATAGATGAGAAAAACAATTCGGTTGATCTAACGGATAAGGGTATCGCCATGATCACCAAGTCTGGTGAGGATCCTGAATTTTTTATTTTACCTGATATCGGTGTAAAGCTTGCAGAGATTGAGAAAAGTGAGGAGAACGCAGATGATAAATTACATCAGAAAGAAGCGGTACTGAACGATTATGCACAAAAAGCGGATCGCATTCATACTGTACAACAATTGCTGAAAGCGTATTCCCTTTTTGATAAAGATGTGGAATATGTGGTGATGGATGGCGCTATTAAGATTGTTGATGAACAGACAGGACGTATTCTGGAGGGGCGTCGCTATAGTGATGGATTGCACCAGGCGATTGAAGCGAAGGAAAATGTAAAGATTGAAGCCGCAACCCAAACATACGCCACGGTTACATTGCAGAATTATTTCCGCATGTACCATAAGCTCGCTGGTATGACCGGAACTGCGGAAACAGAAGCAGCAGAGTTGTGGAGTATTTATAAACTGGACGTCGTTTCCATACCGACAAATCTAAATATGGTACGCAAGGACCACCAGGACCTTGTGTATAAAACAAAACGCGAAAAGTATAAAGCAGTTATTGATGAAATAGAAGCATTGCGAAATGCAGGAAGACCGGTACTTGTCGGTACAACGTCTGTTGAAGTAAGTGAGTTGTTAAGCAAAATGCTCGGTGGCAAAAAGATACCGCATAATGTATTAAATGCAAAACAACATGCCCGTGAAGCACAAGTTGTGGCAGAAGCAGGTTTGGCCGGCGCTATTACAATAGCTACGAATATGGCGGGTCGCGGTACCGATATCAAATTGGGACCCGGTGTAAAAGAAGCAGGCGGGCTGGCAATCATAGGTACAGAGCGGCATGAAAGCCGCCGTGTAGACAGGCAGTTGCGTGGTCGTGCAGGACGCCAGGGTGATCCGGGTACTTCTCAATTCTATGTGTCGCTCGAGGATGACCTGATGCGTATGTTCGGCAGCGAACGTATAGCAGGGTTAATGGATAAACTGGGCTATAAGGAAGGCGATGTGATCCAGCATAGTATGATCACTAAAAGTATTGAACGGGCACAAAAGAAAGTGGAGGAAAATAACTTTGGTATCCGTAAACGCCTTCTCGAATATGATGATGTAATGAATAAGCAACGTAATGTTGTTTATGATAAACGTAACCACGCATTATTCGGTGAGCGGCTCGCATTGGATATTGACAATGCTTTCTCCGTAGTTGCTGAAGGACTGGTGAATGGTTTCCGCGAACAGGAAGACTACGAAGGATTCAAATTAGCCTGCATCGTCAATTTCGGATTGGATACAAAAATAGAAGAAGAAGAATTCAAGAGAGGCGATGTAAACCGTGTAATTGATAACCTGTATACTGAGGCTACGGAAAAATACCAGCAACACGCTGAGGAAGTAAAGAAGCAGTCGCTCCCTGTATTTAGAAATATAAGAGCCACACAAGGCAGCCAGATCGAAAACGTGGTAGTACCGTTTACGGATGGACGAAAAGCTCTGAATGTTCTTACTAACCTGGATAAAACAATCAGTACAGGCGGTGGCGAGTTGGCAAGTGCGTTGGAAAGGACAATTACACTTGCAGAAATTGATGATGCATGGAAGGAACATCTGCGTGCAATGGATGATCTGAAACAAAGTGTGCAGACGGCTTATCTCGAGCAAAAAGATCCGCTCGTTATCTATAAAGTAGAAGCGTTCAATCTTTTCAAGAACATGGATAGCGAACTGAACAAAGACATCGTTTCATTTCTCTGTCATTCATCGCTGCCGGTGCAGCAGGAAAATGCACCGCTGAGAGAAGGTCGCCAGCAAAAAACGGACATGAGTAAGATGCGGGCAAATAAAGAAGACGTGGAAGCAGCAGGTGATGACTATGCCGCCAATGAAAAAGATTATTATGATCCGTCAAATGGTGGTACAGCAGTAAAGCAGGAGCCTATTAAAGTAGGACCAAAAATTGGACGAAATGATCCTTGTCCCTGTGGTAGTGGTAAGAAGTATAAACATTGCCATGGGAAGGATGCGTAATAAGAATTTTCTCTTATAATGAAAAAGCACTCAGGTTGAGTGCTTTTTTTTGTTTTGAGTAATCCCGGGTTTCCCGGTGCATATTTTGGGGTGTGGCTGCTTGCGACGACTTTCAGTCATCGTTATTCATATTGAACCCTTCGGGTTCGTTGACGGGTACAGTTATCACAATCCAGGCACTCTGCCAAGCAGCTTCTTATAAATAGCCAAAGCCAATTCATCAACTGCGTCCGGTGAAGTAGAAAAATTAATCAGCTTGATCTTCTTAATCAGATCGCGATAAAATTTATACATCGTATCGCTGTAGTGATCGTCTTTAAATCCGAGCAGTTGAAAAATTGTATTGCCAAGATGTAATTGATAATGGCTGGCGTCAAGGCCAATAGCTATAAGGCCATTTACAAGTTTGGAATTTATGATATCATCTTTTATCAGGGAAACGACCAGGTCTTCATTTATTGTTTTGTCCATCAAGTATCCGTTTCCTCAAAGTAAGGAATAAGCAACTCTTTTAACAATAGAGAATTCTCCATATTTCATCGGCCAGATTCAACTGCCTGCTTCGTTAAACAACATTTGATATCACGCTTTATTTTTTGAACCAAATAGAAACATAGTACACATTGTTAGGCGGGAGCTTTCATCTATGTTTCCTATCTGCCCTCTGTGGTTCAATATTTTTATAAGACAAAAATGCCCGGCAATTCGCCAGGCATTTATTCTCTCAAAACAATTTAATATCAGAATGGTAAATCATCAATTGGTTCAGTAATCTCGCTCGGCGATGGTATATTACCTGATGACGATGACGCTGAAGGTGCACCTGCAACAGAAGGCACGCTGTCTCCGCGACCACCTAATAATTGTACTTCACGAACTCTTAATGATAAAGAAGCTCCTGCTGTACCGTCTTGCCTGGTAAAACTTCTTACTTCTGGCGAACCTTCCACAAACACCTGGGTACCTTTTGTAAGATATGGCGCAACCGCCGTTCTGTCTGTCCAGTAAGCGCAATCCACCCACGTTGTTTTTTCCTGGTTGTTGCCCTGGCTGTCCCGGTATTTCTCAGAATGTGCAACAGAGAAGTTGATTACATTCTTACCATTAACCGTGTTCACAATACAGTCTTTTCCAAGACGTCCGATAACTTGCATTTTAATCATAGTGCTCAAATTTTAATGTGCGTAAATTTTATTAGACAAGCAATTTAGGTCAATTATTCAACTCTTACCAGGGAGTTATAAAGTACTTATTAACATGTAAAAGCGATGTTATATATCAAATTATCAGTTCATTATCGCTTTCCGGTTTTTTGTACATTTAATTATGGAAATAAAAGAACCAGCGCCGGCATACGAAAGGAGAAAGTATACCATCGAAGAATATCTTGAACTGGAGAAAGAATCGGATCTGAAGCATGAATATTACCGGGGAGAGATATTTGCAATGTCCGGTTCAAAAATGACTCACAATGATATTGCGGTTAATTTGATTTATAAATTAAAAGATGCCTTGAAAGGTAAACCGTGTAAACCTCACAATAGCGATCAGCGAATTCATATTCCGCAAAACACCCTGTTTACTTATCCTGATATTTCGATCGTGTGCGGTGACCGCAAGACGCTGAGTGATGACAATTGGAACTTATTAAATCCCACAGTTATTATCGAAGTCTTGTCGCCATCAACCAAAAACTACGACCAGGGACAAAAATTCAGATTGTACAGAGCCATTCAAACATTTAAAGAATATATATTGGTAGATTCGGAAACGATTTTTGTTGAAGTATTTCGGGTAAATGAAAGGGGACATTGGGAACTCGAAGAATACACCAATACCCGGGATAAACTATTTATCAAAACAATTGATGTATACATTGAACTGACCGAAATATACGAAGGCACAGAACTTTTACAAGGTTAATTATTTAATTTTATTTTTTAAGCATTGCCATATGAATCGCAGACAATTTCTCCGTCAATCATCTTTCGCCGCCGCCGGTATTACCATTCTTAATTTCCCGGTATTTGGTAAAAACGCTCCTTCAAATAAGGTAGTCGTCGCCGTTATGGGCGTTAACAGCCGCGGCGCTTATCTCGCCAAATGTTTTTCCGAATTGGAAAATGTGGAAGTGGCTTATATATGCGATGTGGAGGACAGCGCCATAAAGAATGGCCTCGACGGATTGAAAGAAGCGAAGCGTCAACCCACCGTTATAAAAGACATCCGTGAGCTGGTGACAAAAAAAGATTTTGATGCATTGGTTATTGCCGCACCTGATCACTGGCATACTCCTGCCGCTATACTCGGGGTGACAAATGGAAAACATGTATACGTGGAAAAACCATGCGGACAAAATCCATATGAGGGCGAGTTGATCGTACAGGCTTACAAAAAATACGGCAAGCTGATACAAATGGGCAACCAGCGCCGCTCCATGCCACAGATAATTGATGCAGTGAAGCAGGTAAGAGAAGGAATTATCGGCAACGTTTATTACGGCAAAGCCTGGTACAACAATAACCGAAAGTCAATTGGAATCGGTAAAAAAATTCCCGTTCCATCCACATTGAATTTCGACTTATGGCAGGGACCCGCGCCGCGCAAAGATTTCCAGGATAATCTTGTTCATTACAACTGGCATTGGTTTTGGCATTGGGGCACCGGTGAGTCCTGCAACAATGGTACGCACGAAATAGATACCTGTCGTTGGTTCCTGGGAGTTGATTATCCAACCAAAGTTACGTCTGCCGGTGGACGTTATGCTTTTAAAGATGACTGGCAAACACCGGATACGCAAATCGCGAGCTTTGAATTTGCAGAAGGAAAGTCAATTAGCTGGGAAGGTAAAAGCTGTAACAATTATCCCGGGGAAGGTGGTGCGGGCAGAGGATTTATTATTTACGGTGATAAAGGAACGTTAGTGAATCACGGCAATGATGATTATGCCATCTATGATTACGATAATAAACTGGTGAAACAGTTAAAGTCGGAAGTAGACAGCCAGGCAAACAATACTGTTAGTGCAAATGGCAACCTTGATTTTTATCATTTCAACAATTTCGTTGACTCCGTACGTGGAACTGCTAAATTAACTTCACCGGTAACAGAAGGTCACAAAACGGTTTTGCTTTGTCATTTGGCCAATATTTCACAGAGAACCGGGAGAACGTTGCATTGCAATCAGCAGAATGGACATATTCTGAATGATGAAGAAGCAATGAAGCTGTGGAAACGGACGTATGAAAAGGGGTGGGAACCAAAAGTATAAAGTGGCCAGGCAATTTCATCGCGGAGGCACTGAGAGCACAGAGATAAATTTTCAGCGGGTACATTAATTCTCAGCGATCACCGTTATTCTGCGTTTCACTCTTTTTTGAAAATAGTCTTCCTTATCTATTTCAATACTTTTATCTTAATGCTGCGGAAGCTTACCTGGTCTCCATGATCCTGCAATAATATATGCCCTTGTTTCGCCTCCCCAAAATGATCCCACACTTTGTATTTACTGATGGCAACAAGATCACGGTATTCTTTTGACCCTCTTTCATACTCCAACACTTTTACACCATTCAGGTAATGCTCTACATGATTGTTTGGATAAACGATAATGCGGCCTGTATTCCAATCGTTCATATGTACAAAGCGGGATTGCTTATTTGCTTTTATTAAATCATATAACGAAGCCAGCGTCCTGTTTCCCGCGATACCCAATTTCGCATCAGGATGCAAAGAATCGTCGAGCACCTGGTATTCAAGACCAATTGCGGATCCTGTATTGTTTTCTGTAAGCGTTACAAAATATTTTACGCCACTATTACCACCCGCAGATAATTTGAACTGGAAAGAAAGATCGAACGCACTAAACTGTTCCGTAGTAACAATATCGCCGCCATTGGCAGATTCTTTTCCCTGCGAGGCGAGTACTCTCATTTCACCATTCCTGACTTCCCAACCTTTTCCGGGAAATGTCTTTTTATACGCACCTACCCATCCTTTCGATGTTTTGCCATCAAATAATAAACGCCATCCGTTCTTTTTTTCGTAATCAGTCAACATGTTATTGTTCATGTTTACTACGTAAATGCCATCTGTAAACGAAGTTGGTTGTACCCCAGTCGTTTTTATTTTTATATTTTTAAAGTAAACTTTCTCGCCTTCCTGTTCCTGTTTGCTGATTGAATGTACCTGCAACCCAATCAATCCTTCATTAACAGCTGATGAATCAACAAAATAAGATACTGCGATTCCATTTAACCATGTCTTGATTGTATTGCCTATAGCTTCGATTCTTATTTTGTTATATTCATTGAGTTTAAATGCATTTTGCGACTTTGCATTCAGCGACCCGGGATACAACCAGTCTCTCCTCCCTTCATCATACAAGCCACCGCTCCATTTGCGTGAAGACGCATCCAGCTCATACTGGTAACCAAATAACTTTCCTTTTCCCTCATTTCCGGATGCATCATAATTACTTCTGAACTGCACACCGGAATTCATCGCGGTATCTTCAATTTTTGCCTCCAGCTCGAGAATAAAATTTCCTTTAAACTTTTTATCCGCAACAAGAAAAGAGTTTGGCGAATTGAGAACAGTAGTGCCAACAATAGCGCCATCTTCCACTTTATAATCAGCAGTACCGGTCAATTGTTTCCAGCCGGTAAGCGTTTTACCATCAAACAAACTTTGCCACCCGTTTTGTGAATACGCTGTTACAATAAAGAAAAGAAAACAAACTGTTGCAATCGTCCTGATTTTCATGTTGCAGATTTTAAAATAAAATTAAGCAGTATTTGCATTCAACCTAATAAGTTTTCAATTGACGCAGAATGGCGCTATCTTTTTGTGCCGGAGATAAATTATAGTTGAAATTATAGAGAGCACCTTCCCAATCACCGTAAGATGCGTTGGGCAATACAATAAATTTTTCACCAAACAATTGCGCATTATCTGTCACCCGTTTATCTCTTTCCGGAAAAGGCTGTTTATCAAATACGGCGCTGAAATCACTCAGGTTGTCACCGCAGAGCATTACAATTTCATGGTCTTTTGCGACTATGCTGCGGCGTTGTTCCTTGCCGGAAGTTGTTTGTTTTAAGAATAAGTGTTCATGAACAGCATCCGGGAAATTCCAGTGCTTCAGGTTTTCCACCGTTGCATTTCGTTCCGCTTCCAGCCTGTTTGTGATATAAAATATCTGTACGCCTTTCCCGGATGCGTATTTCAAAAAGGACAACGAACCGGGTACTGTATCACATTCTACTTTTGCTGTCCATGTCATCCACGATTCATCTGAATAGCCCGAATCTTTCAAGGCACGATGCACGGCGTATGGGCTATTATCAAGCACTGTTTCATCAATATCGGTAACAATGGCCATTGGTTTACTATGCTGTTGCTGTAAGATTATATCCAGTCTTACTCTTGCAATATTATATGCCTGGTAACACAAGGCTTTATATTCAGAAGCTTTTTGTTGCCACATCGCCCCCCATAAAGAACCATCCACAACAAGTGGTTTAGCCGGAGGTGCCACTGAAGGATTTTTCTGAACGCGGCAAGAAGTAAGCGTAACAACTATTGTAACCGCTAAAACAAAAACTTTTTTCATTCTGTCAGGCAAATTTTTATTTGATCAATTTCCGAATACGACTATTTAATATTTACCCACCGGTTTTGAAAACCAGCAGGCGTTTCCAGTACGATTTTATAAAACTCAGAAGGCATAGTACTTACATTTATTATTGCTTTACCTGCCGATAACGGAACTTGCTTCACCATTGTATAAGCATCATTTCCCCCTTTTTTAAATTCGTTGGTTGTCGCCAGCCATATTTTCGCTACCGATTTTTTATCAACCGGCTTCCAGGTAACCGTTAGTTTTTTATCAGCATAAGTAGCATTGAGATCTGAGGCAGCAACTTTTCCTGTCAGTGACACACCATCAATCTCCATCAATTGTTCCTTCGGTATATTGACACCAAGATGCGACGCAATAGAAGGCATGATATCTACAATGCCCGGTGCATGGGTTTTAAAGAAAGGATTGATCTTTTTTTCATTCGTCACGATCCATGTATTTCTTTCACGATCAGATTGCCCGCCATGATTCTTTCCCGTTTCTGCACCGCGGCCATGATCGGTAGTGATATATATTACCCAATCCTCTTCAAAATAGTTTTGACGGTATTGAATAGCTTCCCATAACCTGCGCACCTGGTCGTCCATCATTTTCACAGCGTCATAAAACTGTTCACTGTCGCCATAACGGTGACCCATATCGTCTGTATACTCCAGGTACACCCAGGAAAGATCAGGTGCTTCCTTGCGGATATATGCAGCAGCCGTATTTATCACTTCCTCATCTATCTGGTGTGTATAATTTGATTCTTTATCATGCGGAAAACGGATTGTATCATATTCAAGACTATCGTAGTGATAATCCAGTTTTATATTACCGGTTTGCGTCAGCCCCTCTCCTACCAGTTTAGTTCGGTTATCTAACCATGTTGAAAAAACAGCCGTCTTCTTATCGGGATATTGATTTTTGAAAAAACGGAAAATAGTCCAATAAGAGTAGATTGGCGCGGCAATATCATTGTCCCACACGTTGTGTTTGTTTACCCATGTACCCGTCAGCAAACTGTTATACCCAACTGCAGAAATAGTCGGTGTTTGTGAATAGCTATCTTTTTCGCCGCCCACATGTGCATGCAGGTATGCTCCTTGTTTTGCGATTGAATCCAGCGCAGGTGTTGATACTTTTTCAATGACATCAGCGGGAATGCCGTCGGCAATGACGAAAAGGGCCTTCTTTTGGCGGGGTTGAGCTGAGATATTCAGTATGTATCCCACTGCCATTACGAAAAGAACAATTTTTCTCATCTCAGTTTATGGTTATTGAAATGCAAATGTATGTTCCAATTCCATCCCGCAACAAGGCAGCGATCACAAATTCTGATTTACGCAAACGTTCCCGCGGCCCATTTATAATTTTTTCATGCTGCGGTCACAATTTATTTACACCCGTAATGAATGTTATTGAAGTCAACCGGAATCGTCAAAATTGTCCGATCAATAAAACCGAAGGGTTTTTCGTAACTTATATAGCCATTTCCTCCAAATACCCTTCAAAACTGTTGTATGCTCAATGCGTTTTAAAAATGCACGTCGAAAGTTTGAGATTTGACATAATAGTAAAATAAATGTTCTGCCTGGCAAAAATTTTTTCCTCCCTATAAAAACCAATGATAATCTCAGGTAACGGAAGTCGAATATGTGTGAAGAAGATTGTGAATAATAATGCACCTATGCGGCGCAAATAATAAAATAACGCTTAAGTGAGCTGATATGTTAAGTCAAGGCAAATAACATTATTGACTATACAGTTTTATTTCTTTACTGTTTGTTTAATAACCGGCTTTAACCTGTCTCGAACATGCAAAATCTTATTTTATTTTTTCTTTCTTCTGTATGTTTTGTGCAGTCAACTTTTGCGCAGGAGCAATACCGGGCTGTTCGCTGGGGCATGAATGAGGGTTTGTCTATAGACGCTAACAATGTTATGCTGAAAGATGTAAATGGATTTTTATGGATTGGTTCTGTGCATGGATTAGATCGTTTTGACGGAAGTAATTTCAAAAACTACTCCCCTAATAAAAATAAACCGGGATCTATTATCGGGGTTTCCATCACAAGTTTAATTGAAGACAGTTTGCATAATATCTGGATCGGCACCGAGAAAGGCTTGTCGCGCTATGATATAAAAACCGATACTTTCAAAAATTTTTTACCCGCTGCTCACACGGCGAACCGGGATATTGCTCCATTCTGGGCCACCCGCGATGAAGTATATTGTATGGAAACTGCTTCCACCATCACTGCGTATAACATACATTCATTTACAAAAAAGGTATTAGCTAGCTTAGACAGCGAGTATGCCGGTTATGGTCGAATGATACCACCCGTCTTTGATGCAAAATCAAATAGTATATGGATGCCGGAAGGTGTTTTTGCCCAGGCTGGAGGCGGTCTCTTCCAGGTTTCATTGACCGATGGAAAAAAAAATCATTTTACATGGCCCTGTTATAAAAATATTGCTGATCATAGTCATTTGTCAAATGACATGTCTTATGATCGAAAAAGAAATTCTATCTGGATCAGCAGCCCCGACGGATTGATCGAGTTTACATTAGATGATAAACTATTCCATCGGCCTCCGGGGTTAAACGAAATTGCTGATGAGAAAGATTTCAGTAGCCCCGGAGGTGTTAATGTTGACGGGCAGGGTCGTGTATGGTGGAACAGTTTGCCGAAAGGAATGATCATTTATAATCCTCCTGCCGGGTCATTTGTCACCGTATTCGCTAATACCCGAAGGCAACAGGCATCAGCTTTTCCCTGCTACCACATATATTGCGACAGGGATGGAATGGTTTGGGCAAGTGGCTGGTACACTGCCGTCGGTATTTTCCAGATCATTCCTGCAGCAATTCCTGTTTTCCGCTATTCTGACGATACAGGGCAGGCACATTTATTAATCAGTGATGGTATTACCGGGGTTATAAAAGCGGCTAATGAAAAGTTATGGGTTGGACAGAGCGATAAGCTGACAATATTTGATTCCCAATCGGGTTCTTTTGAATTATTCTGCAGCAGCAAAGACTTACCAAACTTTGAGGGGATGCCCACTACGCAGAGCATTCCTGTACACATCGACACAATTCATCAAAAGGCATTGCTTACAATAACCAATAACCAACCCGGAATCGGGTTGATCCAAATGGATATACCTACCAAGCAATGCTTTCAGGTAATTTTTAAAGATAGTACGGGCCAGGTTATAGCTGATCCGCCCAAAGATTACAATATCACTTCCTTTAAAAATGACGCTATTCTTGTTTCAGATAACGGAGATGGAATATATATGGTAAATACTGCAACCGGGGTAGCAAATTGGATAGCCGGCGGCGTTAAAAAATCATTCGGGTTGAAAACAGACAACGATCATTTAATATTTATACGCCAGGCTGTCACTAATCTAACTTATTCTTTGGTAAATGGTAAATGGAAAAGAATTGTATCTCCTTTAGACAGCATTTCATGGGTTGGTGGGGCTATTTACTACAACAAAAAAAACAAAACTTATTGGGCAGGCGATTTTAATCAACTGATCCATTACGATAAGGATTTCGGGGTGATTTACCGGTACACGCAGGAAGATGGATTGAGTACTGAAGATATTACCAATATTTTGTCCGATGCCCAGGACGATATCTGGATTCAAACCATCCAATCTATCTCAAAGCTCAATATTAAGACGGGAAAAATTACCCAATTAGCGGAAAAAGACGGATTAAGAAAACAATCTTATGGACCGAATCCACCTGTTGCAGCTGGTGGTGACCTGTACTTTTGGGGTGGTAACAGCATTGACCGCGTCAGTCCGCAAAAGCTTGTTGAAAGCTACTCCCCGTCATTCGTATATTTAAAATCATTGGAAATAAATCAAAAAAAAGTTCCATTATCCACCGGCATCAATGAACTGCAAAAATTATCGCTGAGCTATTTTCAGAATGAAATCACTATTGAAACCGGCATTATAGACTATTATACAAAAGGCAGTAGCCGTATCCGTTATAAATTAGAAAACATTAACGAGAACTGGCAGGTGGCTCCCGCCAACTATACGATTCGTTACGACGGATTGCCGCCGGGAAAATATTGGCTTGTAATGCAGGCTTCCAATGCCGCTAACGATTTTAACGGACCTGAGAAAAAGCTGCTCATTCATATCCATCCACCTTTTTGGAAAACCTGGTGGTTCCTGACAACTGCGGTAATTCTACTTGCAATGCTTTTCTATGTCTTAATGCGCTGGCGTTTCAAACAAAAATTTAAATCGCAATTAAAACAATCAGAAAAAGAAAAGGAATTGGCAGAACTAAAACAAAAAGGAACAGAACTGGAAATGCAGGCGCTTCGTGCGCAAATGAATCCGCATTTTATTTTTAACTCCCTTAATTCTATTAATCGTTTTATACTTCAAAATGAGAGAGCACAGGCTTCGGAATATTTGACCAAATTTTCAAAACTCGTACGATTGATTTTGCAAAATTCACAGGTTTCATTAATTCCATTGGAAAGTGAACTGGAATCGCTTGAATTATATCTCAACCTCGAAGCATTGCGCTTTAACTATCATTTCGATTATAAAATTTCCGTTCCAAAGGATATGGATATTTCGGCGCTGCAGGTACCTCCGCTTATCTTGCAACCTTATGTGGAAAATGCAATTTGGCACGGATTGATGCACAAAGAGGAGAAAGGTCATTTGGGTGTTGAAATATCAGAAGAAGATGATCACTTGTATTTTAAAATAACCGACAACGGTATTGGCCGGGAAAAGGCAGCGGTACTGGCCAGCAAGTCTGCAACTAAACATAAATCAATGGGTCTCCGCATTACTGCCAACCGTATTGCTATTCTTCAAAAATCGAAAACATTGGAGCCTGTGACTATCAACGACCTTGTAAACGCAGATGGAACTGCTGCAGGCACCGAAGTAACTATTAAAATGCCCGTGATGTATGATTAAATCAATATTGATTGCAAATGGAATTTATCTGCAAACTACCCTGAATATACGCTAATCACTCAGTGAGACCTGAGAGTACATATAGGTAAAATTAATTTTAATAAAATTATTGTCCGGCTTAAAGAAAAAGTAAATGAGAAAGTTGAGTGATCATAAGATTATTTTGATGAAAAAAAATGTTTCTTTAATTCGTTATGCATTTCTTCTGCTGGCTATTTTGCTTGTCAAGAGTTCTTTTGGGCAGTATTCTTTTTCCATAATAAACAATGCAAAGGATACATACCGGGCTGTGCACTGGAACATTGAGGATGGCCTATCGGAGGCGGAGGTTTATTACATGATAAAAGATGTGCACGGTTTTCTCTGGGTTGGTACCTTAAATGGTTTAAACCGGTTTGACGGGAGCCAGTTCAAAATCTTTTTTCATGACCCCGATAATCCTTCAACTGTGGCCGGTAATACTATTTACGGGCTCGTTGAAGACAGTTTGCATAATATTTGGATCGGAACTGATAAAGGACTATCCCGCTATGATATCAGGGCCGATACATTTACCAATTTTATTTCTTCGGAAAGACATAGAAATGCAATTCGTGTATTATATGCAACCCGTGATGAAGTGTATTGTCTTGAGCCAGATTTTCAGCTTAGCATCTATAATGTACATTCATTTAAGAGAAAAAACCTGCTGAAATTTACTACCGCTGACGGCATTGGCGTTGGCAGTGCCGGAACATATACCTTTTTTGAAACCGCCACAAATGACTTATGGCTGCTGCATAGTGGTGGCGGCCTGCTACAGGTTTCATTAAAAGACGGCCGAAAAAAAAATTACGATTGGCCATGTTATAAAAAAATTATCAATCACGATCATGGATCCCTGTCACTGTACTATGACAAGAAAAGGAATTCCCTTTGGATCAACTCGCCGGATGGATTAATGGAATTTACCCTCGCAAACAAACAGTTCCATCATGTTGACGCCTTTAACGAATGGGTAGATTCAAAAGATTATCACTCTTTTGGTGGCCTGGCACTCGACAAAGATGGGCGAGTATGGGTGCCTACTAACCCTAAAGGAATTATTATTTATGATCCATCTGATGAATCAGTAACGCTGCCGTTTAACAACCATCCTGATGTGCAAAAAAAAGTATCTTATGAAACGGTATGCCTTTATATCGATAATGAGAATATCGCCTGGACGGGTTTCTGGTCAAAAAAGGGGTTTTATCAAATGATCCCTCATTCATCCGTCGTGACACGTTACGCCTTTGATTCCGTCAAATTATGGCATAATTCGGTTGGCAATTTTATGAATGCTGATCACGGGCGTCTTTGGATAGGCACGTCGCAAGGTCTCAATATATTTGATCCGCACACCGGGTTATTCGAGGTGTTGCGGGAAGAGGATTTGCCGGGCATCAGGGGTAACGCAATTTTGCCAATTGCTATTGACACTGCACGAAGAAAAGCCTGGCTGTTAGCCTTATCGCCGGTCGATACTCCGTCGCATGGACACTTATATGAAATGGATGTATCCACAAAAAAATGCCGCGCCGTAATTTTCAAAGATCATTTAAATCAACCGATTCCACCTGCTGACTTTTACATTATCCCTGAAATGATGATTTTCTCCATTACACCTTTCAGAAATGGGTGTATCGTCACTGCCATTCATGATAGCAAACAAAAGATCTTCCTGGTAGGTGATGAAAGCTCGGTAGCAAAAGAGATATTATCCTTTCCCCGGCGTACAATTTATCCGTATATCACCACGGATGAGGAACACTTTTTATTTATGAGAGGCTTTGATACTGTAGGGAATTATTCTTTCTCTGATAGCAATGGTAAATGGGTAAGAACCGCTACACCGTTTGATAGTATTAAATATAACAGGATAGTCTACAATAAACCTGACCTAAGCTACTGGGTTATTGCCTTTCAGCAATTAATACATTATGACAAAAATTTTAAACTGATTAAAAAATATACTTTGAAAGATGGCTTACCGGAATTTGAGATTTATGGCCTTGGCCCGGATAATAAAGGTAACATCTGGTTTAACACGGACAGGTCAATATACCAGTTAAATATAACAACGGGGAAGATCACGATGTTGTCCGAAAAAGACGGCCTAATGCGGCAAAATTATAGTGACTGGGGGGAGGAGTCGCGGATAAAAGATGATATAGGTAATATCTATTTTCCGGCAGGTTTTTTTGGGAACGGATTTGATAAAGTAAGCCCGGATAAATTCATATCATCTCCTTCGTCTGCATATGTAAAATCTATTTCGGTAAATCAAAAGCCACTACCCTTATCAACAGGTACAAATAACATCACTGAATTATCGCTCCGGTATTTTCAAAATAATATCAGTGTAGAAACCGGTATAATAGATTATTATTCAAAAGGGCAAAACCGTATCCGCTACAAGCTTGAGGGTGTGGATACCAACTGGCAGTATGCCCCCGCTTACTATACCATACGGTATGAAAGATTACCACCCCGCAACTATAAACTGGTAATGCAGGCTTCTAACGCCGCTAATGAATTTGTTGGCCCTGAAAAAATTATTTCTATGCATATTACTCCTGCCTTTTGGGATACCTGGTGGTTTAGAACGGTGGCCGCTTCCTGCCTTATTATTTTGTTCTATGGCATCCTGCGGTGGCGAATTCAACAAAGGTTTCGTATGCAGTTGGAGCGATCTGGAAAAGAAACGCAGGTTGCCGAACTGAAACAAAAATCAACCGAACTGGAAATGCAGGCACTCCGTGCACAAATGAACCCGCATTTTATTTTTAACTCACTGAATTCAATCAATCGTTTTATTCTTCAGAATAACAAAACACAGGCTTCGGAATATCTTACCAAATTTTCAAAGCTGGTGAGAATGATATTGCAAAATTCGCAGGCGTCTTTAATAAGTCTCGAGAGTGAACTCGAATCACTTAAATTATACCTTGAGATGGAGGCTCTCCGGTTCAATTATCATTTTACTTATAAAATTTCTATCCCTGACGATCTTGATGTCGAAGTATTAAAAGTGCCCCCTCTTATTTTACAGCCATATGCCGAAAATGCAATCTGGCATGGACTGATGCATAAAGAAGAAAAAGGACAACTGGATATAGAAATTTCACAGGAAAATGATCATCTGTATTTCAAA
>Ga0207645_10000404_pt1 | contig 35684 bp, 28 predicted proteins | sample KBSM53metaG_FD_184331 | JGI IMG/M metagenome (GOLD analysis project Ga0207645, IMG submission 184331) | Miscanthus rhizosphere microbial communities from Kellogg Biological Station, Michigan, USA - KBS M5-3 metaG (SPAdes) (version 2) | ecosystem: Host-associated > Plants > Roots > Rhizosphere >...
CTCGAGGTCGTCGCCTTCGCCGAAGAGGAAGGCCAGCGCTACAAGGCGACCTTCCTCGGCTCGGGCGCGCTCGTCGGCCAGTTCGATCCCAAGTGGCTCGACCAGGTCGACGCCGACGGCGTGTCGATGCGCGCCGCGATGCGCCACGCCGGCCTCTCGGCGAGCGCGCGCGCCATCGCGAAGCTCAAGCGCCGGCCCGCCGACTACCTCGGCTTCGTCGAGGTCCACATCGAGCAGGGTCCGGTGCTCAACGAGCTCGGCGTGCCGCTCGGCGTCGTCACCTCGATCAACGGCGGCGTCCGCTTCGCGGGCGAGGTGCGCGGCATGGCGAGCCATGCGGGGACGACGCCGATGGGAACGCGACGCGACGCCGCCGCCGCCGTCGCCGAGCTCGCCGTCTTTCTCGAGAAGCGTGCCCAGGAAGCGCCGAACCTGGTCGGCACGATGGGCATGCTCGAGGTGCCGAACGGATCGACCAACGTCGTTCCCGGGCGCTGCAAGTTCACGCTCGACATCCGCGCCACGACCAACCCGGTGCGCGACGCGTGCGTCGACGACGTCCTCGGCGCGCTCGAAGCGATCTGCGACCGGCGCGGCGTCTCGTTCTTTCTCGAGGAGACGATGCGCGTCGCCGCATCGCCGTCGGCGCCGGAGTGGCAGGCGCGCTGGGAGCACGCCGTCGTCGCCCTCGGCCTGCCCGTGCACCGCATGCCGAGCGGCGCCGGCCACGACGCGATGAAGATCGGCGAGGTCATGCCCCAGGCGATGCTGTTCGTTCGCGGCGAGAACGCCGGCATCAGCCACAACCCGCTCGAATCGAGCACCGCCGACGACATGCAGCTGGCGGTCGAGGCGTTCCTCCAGCTCCTCGACGGCCTCGCCGCGGAAAGCCAGCCGGCATGAGCGGACGCGGCGACGACGACGCGCGCCTCGACGCCTGGATCGACGCGCACTTCGACGACGAGGTCCGCTTCCTGCAAGCGCTGGTGCGCGTCCCGACCGACACGCCGCCGGGCGACAACGCACCTCACGCTGAGGCGACCGCGACACTCCTCGAAGGCTTCGGCTTCACCGTCGAGCGCCACCCGGTGCCCGAAGACGTCGTCCGCGAGCACGGCCTGGCGTCGATCACCAACCTCGTGGTCCGCCGCCGCTACGGCAACGGCCCCACGATCGCCCTCAACGCCCACGGCGACGTCGTCCCGCCGGGCGAGGGCTGGCACCACGACCCGTACGGCGGCGAAGTCGAAGGCGGCAAGATCTACGGCCGCGCCGCGGCGGTGAGCAAGAGCGACTTCGCGACCTACGCCTTCGCCGTGCGCGCGCTCGAGTCGCTCGGCGCGCGGCTCGCCGGCGGCGTCGAGCTGCACTTCACGTACGACGAGGAATTCGGCGGCGACCTCGGCCCGGGGCGGCTGCTCGCACAGGGCGTCGTCAAGCCGGACCTGCTCATCGCCGCCGGCTTCAGCTACCAGGTCGTCACCGCGCACAACGGCTGCCTGCAGCTCGAGGTGACGGTGCACGGCAAGATGGCGCATGCCGCCATCCCGGCGACCGGCGTCGACGCGCTCCAGGGGGCGGTCGAGATCCTCAACGCGCTCTATGCGCAGAACGAGCTTTATCGCGGCGTGACGTCCCAGGTCGCTGGCATCACGCATCCCTACCTCAACGTCGGCACGATCGCCGGCGGCACCAACACGAACGTCGTTCCGGGCAGGGTCGTGCTCCGGCTCGATCGCCGCATGATCCCCGAGGAAGACCCGGTCGCGGTCGAGGCGAGCCTGCGCGAGGTGATCGCCGCGGCGGCGGGGCGACGACCGGGGATCAGCGTCGACGTGCGGCGATTGCTGCTCGCACGCGCCCTCAAGCCGCTGCCCGCAAACGCCGCGCTCGTCGCGGCGCTGCAGAAGCACGGCGAGGCGGTGTTCGGCGTGCCGATCCCCGAGTCGGGGACGCCGCTCTACACCGACGTTCGTCTCTACGGCGAAGCCGGCGTGCCGGCGGCGATCTACGGTGCCGGTCCGCGCACCGTGCTCGAATCGAACGCCAAGCGCGCCGACGAGCACCTCGAGCTCGACGACCTTCGCCGGGCGACGAAGGTCGTCGCGCGAACGTTGCGCGAGCTGCTGCGCGGCGCCTAGGCCGCGCGAGCGCTCGCGCCGGGCGTCGCTAGGCCGACCGGCCGGCGTTCGCGCGCCGACGCGACAACGCGCCCAGCAGGGCGAGACCGCCGGCCAGCAGCACCCACGTCTCGGGCTCGGGAACGGCGACGACCAGGAAGGCATCGGCGATGACGCGATGCGCTGCGGCGGTCGGGTGGATGCCGTCCCAGTAGGCGTACTGGTTGCAGTTCGCGCCGACGACGGCGCCGCACGCGTTGTTGACGTCGCTGAAGCCGAACAGCGCAGGGTTCGCCGCGATCTGCGTGCCGAGGCCGAAGACGTCGAACGTCGTGACACCGGCCTCGCCGGCGAGGCGAGCGGCGAGGGCGCTGTTCATCGACGCGGCGAGGAAGGTGGCGAGGTCAGCGGCGCCGGCGGCGACGACCGCAGGCGCGAGGCCGACGTTCGGCGCGTCCCACACGACGATGTGCTGCGCGCCGGCGGCTTGCAGCGCGTCGACGATCGTGCCGACGTTCGCTGCGAAGGAAGTCGCCGTCGCCAGAATCGTCGCCGGGATGTTGGCGCCGCCGCCGATCGCGGTGAGCGCGGCACGCGCGTCGTTGCCGCCACCGGCGATGACGTAGAGCCCGTTGGGCGATGCATGGTTGCCGGTCGCGCCGAGGTACTGGGTCGATTGAGTGATCAGGCTGAACGGAAAGCCACCCGGTCCCGAGCCCGGCGTTCCGGTCGTCGCGCCACCGAATGCGAAGTCGGTGCCGCCGGTCAGCGAAGGTCCGAGCGGCAGGCCGATCATCGCCGCGAAGTCGCTCGCCCACACGGGCCCGTTGCTGTAGACACCGGAGAAGTAGGTGTTCGACGGAACGTACGTGTTGCCGGTGACGACCTGGGACGCGTCGAAGAGGCCGGCGGCAGCGTTGTTGCCGTTGTCCGAGATGCTGTCGCCGAAGACGACGAAGGTGTTGTAGGGGCCGGCGCTGGCCGGAGCGCTCGCGAGCGCAGCGACGAGGATGGCCAAGGCCGGCAGCAGCCGGCGAATGGAAATGGGAGTCATGACAGGGCCTCGGGAGAGCGGATGGCGACCATCCAAGGTAGCACGCGGCCACCGGCACTACAACAGGACGGACCCCCTTGCCGACGTCGCAGAGGACGCTCGCGAAGCACCGCGCTAACGCGCCGGCCGGGGCGTGGCCCTCCCTACACTTCGGCAAGGGGTCATGGCTTGAATCTCGCCCAATTTCTCGTCCGCGCGGCGCGCGTCCATCCGGACCGACCGGCGCTGCTGCACGGCGCGCGGACGCTCTGGCGCTACGGCGAGCTCGCCGATCGCGTCGCGCGGCTCGCCGGCCATCTGCGTTCGCTCGGTCTCGCGCCCGGCGACCGCATCGCGCTGCTGATGAAGAACCATCCGTGCTACCTCGAGTCGCTGTACGCGGCCTGGTGGGCCGGCCTCGCCGCGGTGCCGATCAACGCCAAGCTCCATCACGAGGAAGTCGCCTACATCGTCGATCACTCGGAGGCCGCCGCGATGCTCGCGAGCGACGATCTCGCCGAGAGCAGCGCGGTGGCGTCGAGCCGGTTGCGCGCGATCCTCGTGCCCGGAACGGCGGCGTACGCGGCCGCGCTCGCCGCCGCGCCGGTCGCCGCCGCGCCCCGCGCTCCCGATGACCTCGCCTGGCTCTTCTACACCTCGGGGACGACCGGGCGGCCGAAGGGCGTGATGCTGACGCATCGCAACCTGGCGACGATGACCGCGTGCTACTTCATCGACGTCGACGACGTCGATCCGGCCGACGCGATCGTCTACGCGGCGCCGATGTCGCACGGCGCCGGGCTCTACAACCTGCCGTTCGTCGCGCGCGCTGCGCGCCACGTCGTTCCCGAGTCGGGCGGTTTCGATCCGCCGGAGCTCGTCGCGCTCGCGCTCGACGTCGGCCGGCTCTGCCTCTTCGCAGCACCGACGATGGTGCACCGCCTGGTCGAGCACGTCGCCGCCAGCGGCGCGTCGTGCGACGGCTTCAAGACCATCGTCTACGGCGGCGGGCCGATGTACGGCCAGGACATCCGGCGCGCGCTGGCGACGATGGGAGCGCGCTTCGTCCAGATCTATGGACAGGGCGAATCGCCGATGACGATCACCGCGCTGTCGCGAGCGCACCTCGGCGACGCCGCCGACCCGCGCTGGCCGGAGCGGATCGAGTCGGTCGGCGTCGCGCAGGCGCTCGTCGAAGTGCGCGTCGTCGATGGCGACGGCAACGATGTCGCGACGGGTGCGACCGGCGAGGTCGTCGTCCGCGGCGACACCGTGATGGCCGGGTACTGGCGCAACCCGGAAGCGACCGCACAGGCGCTGCGCGACGGGTGGCTGTGGACCGGCGACCTCGGCGCGCTCGACGGCGACGGCTTCCTGACGCTGAAGGACCGCTCCAAGGACCTGATCATCAGCGGCGGCTCGAACATCTATCCGCGCGAGGTCGAGGAGGTGCTGCTGCGCCATCCGGGCGTGCGCGAAGTCTCGGTCGTCGGCCGTGCCGACCCGCGCTGGGGCGAGGTCGTGGTCGCGTTCGTCGCCGGCGACGGCGTCGATGCCGTGGCGCTCGACGCGCTCTGCCTGGCCCACATCGCGCGCTTCAAGCGGCCGCGCGAGTACCGCTTCGTCGCGGCGCTGCCGAAGAACCACTACGGCAAGGTGCTGAAGACGGCGCTGCGCGAGCAATTGCAGAAGGAGAACCCGTCTTGACGACCGACGACCGCACCGAGCCGACGCCTACCCAGGTGCTCGGCATGCTCGACCGCGCGCACGCGCTCGCGCGCCGCGCCATGGACGCCGGTCATCATCCGTTCGGCGCCCTCCTCGTCGGCGCCGACCACGAGACCGTGCTCATCGAGCAGGGCAACGTCGACAGCGTCAACCACGCCGAGGCGGTGCTGGCGCGCGAGGCGGCGCGGCGTTACTCGCCGAGCGAGCTCTGGCCGTGCACCTTGGTGACGACGGTCGAGCCGTGCGCGATGTGCGCCGGCACACAGTACTGGGCCCACATCGGCCGCACCGTCTTCGGCATCGCCGAGAAGGCGCTGCTCGCCGAGACCGGCAACCATCCCGAGAACCCGACCCTCGACCTGCCGTGCCGGCACGTGTTCGCGCGTGGCCAGAAGGATATCCGCGTGATCGGGCCGGTGGCTGAGCGCGTCGAGGCGATCACGGCGCTGCACCGCCGCTACTGGCGTTCGCGCTAGCGCCGCCGCCGTGGCACCGGCTAGGCCGCGGGCGGCGCCGCCCCGATGGCAGACCGCGCAGGCTGCGCGCCACCGCGCGCGGCAGTGCGCTCCTCGAGGCGGCGCAAGCCCGCCTCGGTGATCACCACGACCGCCGGGCTGCCCGCCACGTGGCGCTGCTCGAGGAAGCCGCGCGCATTCGCTTCTTCCCAGACCGGCAGGCGCGGGCACGACGTGCGCCACACCTCCATGACCTCGGCGTACGGCCGCGGCGCGCGAGCGATCCACTCCAGCAGATCGACGATCAGAGGCTCGACGGGGTCCGACATGGGCACCTCCAACGGACACGAGCGGCACCGCTCGGCTCGACCGGGACACGACGCGACAATTCTGCGCCGCCGCGGTTCGGCGTGGACAATCCCCGACGCGACGGCGATCGCTTTCGCCGCATGAGGAGGAGAACACGCATGGCCACGTTCGTTCCGGGTCAGACCATCGCGAGCCGTTCGACCGACCTGCCGCCGGGCAGGATTCGCGAGTTCCGTTGGCTGCTGATCAGCCGAGCCGTCGGCGCATGACAACCCCCATCGACCTTCGCTCCGACACCGTCACCCGGCCGACGCCGGCGATGCGCGCCGCGATGGCGGCCGCGCCGGTCGGCGACGACCAGTACGGCGAGGACCCGCTCACCAACGAGCTGCAGGCGCGCGTCGCCGCGCTGCTCGGCAAGGAACAGGGGCTCTGGCTGCCGTCGGGGACGATGGCCAATCAGGTCGCGCTGCGCGTGCTGACGCGCCCCGGCGACGAGGTCGTCGTCAGCCGCGAGGCCCACGCCGGCTGGCACGAGACCGGCGGCTCGGCGGCCAACGCCGGCGTGCAGCTGGTCGAGGTCGGCGCGCGCGGCGTCTTCGACGTCGCCGCGCTCGAGGCGGCGATCAAGCCGCGCGGCCTGCCGGTCTATCCGCCGACGACGCTGGTCGAGGTCGAGAACACGCACAACCGCAGCGGCGGCATCATCTTCGCGCAGGACGAGGTCGTTCGGATCTGCGCGCTGGCGCGCTCGCGCGGCATCGCGAGCTTCCTCGACGGCGCGCGCCTGTGGAACGCCAGCGTCGCGAGCGGCATCGCCGAGGCCGAGCTCGCGGCGCCGTTCGACCTCGTCGCCGTCTCGTTCTCGAAAGGGCTCGGCGCGCCGGGCGGGTCGCTTCTCGCCGGCTCGCGTGACCTGATCGTCGCGGCGACGCGGCAGCGCCGCATGCTCGGCGGGGCGATGCGCCAGACCGGCTTCTTCGCGGCCGCCGCCCTGCACGGCATCGACCATCACCGCGGCCGTCTCGCCGAGGATCACGCCAACGCGCGCTGCTTCGCCGAAGCGCTCGCAGCGCAGCGCTCGGTGGAGCTCGATCTCGCCACGGTGCAGACGAACATCGTCGTCCTGCGCCTGCGCGCGGGCGCCATCGACGCGGCCACGCTGGTGCAGCGGGCGCGCGAGCGCGGCGTCCTCGTCAATGCCTTCGATGCACGAACGATCCGCGCGGTGACCCACCTCGACGTCTCGCGCGAGCAGGTCGAACGCGCCGGGGCGACCCTGGTCGAGCTGCTCGACTGAATCGCTCGGCGCTCGCGTTGTGCGTTCCTGCGCCCGTGGCGACGCTCAGGCGGGCGCCGCGAGCGGAGGCGGCGCCGGCGGCAGCGGCCGCGGCGGCGGCGCGATCTCGACCCAGACCTTCATGGCGACGGTCTCGAGCGGGCCGTAGTTCGAGATGAAGGCGACGTCCGCCGCGTCGCGCCCGTAGGCGAGGACGACGCGGCCGCCGCGCGCCTCGGCCTGGGTTGCATCGAACGTGTACCAGCGGTCGCCGACGTACGCCTCGAACCACGCGTGCAGGTCCATCGGATCGAGGCCGAGCAGGTAGCCGACCACCATCCGCGCCGGGATCCGCAACGCGCGTGTCAGGGCGATGCCGACGTGGGCGAAGTCGCGGCACACGCCGGCGCCGCGCGCGAGCGTCGCCGCAGCGTCCGTCGAGGCGTCGCTCGTGCCGTAGCGGTACTCGATGCCGCCGTGGATCCAGGCGCGGATCGCCTCGACCTGGTCGTATCCGGGCGAGGCGTTGGCTGCGATCTCGCGCGCGCGCGACTCGAGCGTGTCGGACGGGCAGTAGCGGCTGGGCAGGAGGAACTGAAGCGCGCTGTCGGGCAAATTCTGGACGAGCGTGAAAGGCGCACCGGGGTTCACGGCCAGGTCGGGCTCGGTCTCGACCGTCGCCTCGACGCGCAGGCGCATCTCGCCTTGCGGCACGACCATGCGCTGGCACAGGTTGCCGTAGACGTCGACGTACTCGGTCGTCGGCACCCACGGATCGAAGGCATAGGTCTCGCTCGACAACCACTGTGCCAGGCCGCTCGCCGGCCGCAGCATCGCGACGATCGGGCAATCGGCCGCGGCGCGCACGGTGATGTCGCTGCCGACGTGGAGCTTGAGGGAAGTGGCGGGCATGCCCCATCGCGAGCAAGCGACGGGCCAGCTCGCTCAGCGCGGATCAGAGCGCCGGCGATCGGACGTGCTCGGGACGGATGCCCATGCCGAGCAGGCGCGCGAGCAAGCGCTGCAGCATCGGCACCGCGGTGACGACGCGCATCGGCAGCGGCACCTCGAGCACGGCATTCGCGCCGCCGAGCACGGGAACGAGGACGTTGTTCTGGATGCCGACCTGCGCCGCCTGCGTCGCCTTGGTCGGCCAGAGGCGACGGGCGCGCACCTCGTCGAGGTCGCTCGCGTCGAGCGTCCCGGCGCGCAGCTTCACGGCGACGAGGTTGGCCGCGGCGACCGCGTCCTGGATCGCCAGGTTGATGCCGACACCACCGATCGGCGACATCGCGTGCGCCGCGTCGCCGATGCAGAGCAGACCCGGCTTCGACCATTGCGTCAGGCGATCGACGGCGACGGTGAGCAGCTTGACGTCGTCCCACGAGCGCACGTCTTCGGCGATGTGCGCGGCCAGCACCGGCCCGGCCGCAACGACCTGGGCGCGGAATTCCTCGATCGGCCGCTGGCGCAGCGTCTCGGCGCCGCCCTTGCCGATCACGAACGCGCATTGCCAGTATTCGCCGCGGTCGATGGTGACGACGAAGTGGCCGGGCGCGATCCGCGCGAGGCTGTTGTCGAGCTCGGCCGGATCTCGCCTGACGCGAAACCAGAGTACGTCGATCGGCGCGCCCACGTCCTCGACGGCGAGCCCGGCGGCGGCGCGCACGGTCGAATGGCGGCCGTCGCAGCCGACGGTGAGCTCGGCGCGGACCTCGAACTCGCCGTCGGGCGACGTCCCGCGCACGCCGACGACGCGTCCCGCTTCCTCGATCAGGCCGGTGACCTCGGCGCGCGTGCGCAACGCGAACGTCGGCAGCTTCCTCGCCTCGTCGGCGATGAAATCGAGGAACTCCCACTGCGGCATCATCGCGATGAACGCGTAGCGCGCCGGCAGGCCGCGGAAGTCGCCGAGCTGGACGTGCGTCTCGCCGAACCAGCCGCCGATCACGTCGAGGCGCTGGTGCGGGCGCTGCAGGAATTCGTCGAGCAGGCCGAGCTCGTCCATGATGCGCAGCGTCGACGGGTGGACGGTGTCGCCGCGGAAATCGCGCAGGAAGTCGGCATGCTTCTCGAGCACCACGGTGCGAACGCCGGCGCGCGCCATCAGGTAGCCGAGCATCATCCCGGCGGGCCCGCCGCCGGCGATGCAGCAGGGAATCGACGCGTGTCCCGCTGGGTCGGCCATGTGCTTTTTCCCCGGCTCCGGCGCCGTCCGCACGTTCCGATCGGCGACGCATTCCTGCGCAGGGCTCATTAAGCCAGATCGCCACCCTCGGGCACGCGCCTCCTCCGAGCGGGAGAATGCGGCGATGCCCGCGACGCCGCGCCACGACTGCGACTACCTGATCGTCGGCGGCGGCATCGCCGGCGCGTCGATCGGCCACTTCCTCGCGCCGCACGGCCGCACCGTCGTCCTCGAACGCGAGAGCCAGCCGGGCTACCACTCGACCGGCCGCTCGGCGGCGCTCTTCATGGAAAGCTACGGCACGCCGCAGGTGCGTGCGCTGACGCTCGCCAGTCGCGCCTTCCTCGAAGCGCCGCCGGCGGGCTTCGCCGACGGGCCGATCCTGTCGCCGCGCGGCGCGCTCCTGGTTGCCGCACCGGGCCAGGAGGCCGAGCTCGCGGCACTCTGGCAGGTGATGCAATCGGTCAGCCCACGCGGCCGACTGCTCGACGCCGATGGCGCGCGCGAGCTCGTGCCGGCGCTCCGCCGCGAGCACGTGATCGGCGCGGTGTTCGAGCCCGACGCTGCCGACATCGACGTGCACCGTCTTCATCACGGCTTCCTGCGCAGCGTCCGGCGCCAGGGCGGCGCGATCGTCTGCGACGCCGAGGTCGACGCGATCGCGCGCGACGATCGCAGTCGCTGGCAGGTCGATGCGGGTGCCGTTCGCTACGTCGCGCCGGTGCTGGTGAACGCCGCCGGTGCCTGGTGCGACGGCGTCGCCGCGCTCGCCGGCGTCGCGCCGATCGGGCTGGTGCCCAAGCGGCGCAGCATCTTCACGTTCGCGCCGCCCGCCGACAGCGACGCTGCGCACTGGCCGCTCTTCGGCAGCGTCGACGAGCGCTGGTACGTCAAGCCCGACGCCGGCCTCCTGCTCGGCTCGCCGGCGAACGCCGATGCGGTGCCCGCGCAGGACGTGCAGCCCGAAGAGCTCGACATCGCGCAGGCCATCGATCGCATCGAAGCGGCGACGACGCTCGCCGTGCGGCCGCGCCGCACCTGGGCCGGCCTGCGCTCGTTCGTCGCCGACGGCGACCTGGTCGGCGGCTTCGCGGCCGACGCGCCCGGCTTCTTCTGGGTCGCCGCGCAGGGCGGCTACGGCATCCAGACGTCGGCGGCGATGGGCGAGGCGTGCGCCGCGCTCGCGCGCGGCCTGCCGCCGCCCCGCCGCATCGCCGCGTTCGGGCTCGATGCCGCCGCGCTCGCCCCGGACCGTCCTTCGCTCGCGACGGCGCGCGCCTCGCGCTAGCGACGCACGACCGCACGCGTCGCACTAGCGCCGCACTAGCGCCGCACGATCGCGCGCTTCGCGCCCGTTCGCTTTGCGACCACCGGCGCGGCCGGCGCGGCGTCGGCTCGCATCGGCTTGCTGAGGAACGGCGAGCCGGCGAGGACGAAGCGCCACGGCAGCTCGACCGACTTGCTGATGCCGATGCGAACGCCGGCGTGGACGACGCGCTCCGGATCTTCGCCGCCCCCCACAACGCGAAACGGCGGGCGGTCGAGGCGCAGGCCGTTGTGCGCGTGGGTGACGGCGAGCGCCTGGCAGAGCCGCCCCGGCCCCGAGCAGAGCAGGCGCTCCGAGTCGACACTGCGCCGCTCGCGCATCAGCTCGATTCCTGCGGTCGGCGCGAGCGCGCGGATGAGGACTCCGGCGCCGTGTCCGGCGGGCGCGCAGACGAAGTTAAGGCACCAGTGGATGCCGTAGGAGCGGTAGATGTAAGCGCGCCCCGGCGCCCCGAACATCACCGCGTTGCGCGCGGTGTGGCCGGCGTAGCTGTGCGACGCCGGATCGTCCTGGTCGTACGCCTCGGTCTCGACGATCGTTCCGCCGACGCCGTCGACGAACACGCTCGCGCCGATCAGCGCGCGCGCGACCTCGAGGGACGAGGCGGAGAAGTCGATCCGCATTCGACCAAGAATACGGAAAGCGCTGCCCCGCCGCGCGCACGGCGCGAAAGTCAGGCGTCGATAGAATTCGCGCCTCCCGCCGGCCCGCTCCAAAGCTCGTGTCCGATCGCCGCAAGGTCCTGCCTCAGTACGTGATGCCCAAGCGCGGCCTGACGGCGTTCGCCGGCCACGTCGCATCGCGCGAGCGCGGCGCGACGACGACGCGCCTGGTGCGATGGTTCGTCCGCAAGTACGGTGTCGACATGAGCGAGGCGGCCGTCAGCGACATCGCCGCGTATCGCAGCTTCAACGACTTCTTCACGCGCGCGCTGAAGGAAGGCGCGCGGCCGCTCGCCGACGCCGACCTCGTCTGCCCGGTCGACGGCACGATCAGCCAGTTCGGGCGCATCGAACACGACCAGATCCTGCAGGCCAAGGGCCACCGCTATTCGACGACGGCGCTGGTCGGCGGCGATCACGAGCTCGCCGCGCGCTTCCACGACGGCAGCTTCGCGACGCTCTACCTGAGCCCGAAGGACTACCACCGCATCCACATGCCGTGCGACGGCGTGCTGACGCGGATGATCCACGTCCCGGGCGCGCTGTTCTCGGTCAACCCGACGACGGCGCGCGGCGTGCCGGGCCTGTTCGCTCGCAACGAGCGCGTCGTCTGCGTCTTCGAGTCGCCGCTCGTCGGCCCGTTCGTGCTCACCCTCGTCGGCGCGACCATCGTCGGCAGCATGGCGACCGTCTGGCACGGCGCGGTGCGCCTGCCGCGCGTGCGCCGGGTGCGCGACTGGCAGTACGCGGCCGGCGCGGTGGCGCTGAAGAAGGGCGACGAGATGGGGCGCTTCATGCTCGGCTCGACCGTCGTGCTGCTGTTCCCCAAGGGCGACTTGCGCTTCGATCCCGCGTGGCGGCCCGGCGGCCCGGTGCGCTTCGGCGCGGCGATGGCCGAGCTCGGGCGCGCTCGGTAGCCGCGATGCGCGCCGTCTTCGTCGACGCCAACCCGGCGCTGCGCGCGCTCGCCGAAGCGATCGGGCCGCGCGCGCTGCCACGGCTCGAGCTCGGCTTCGGCGACGCCGACATCGTTCCCGATGCGCTGCCCGCGGCGCTCGCCGGCGCACCGATCGCGGTCATCGACCACACCGCCCTGCCGACCGCGATCGCGGCGCGCTGCGACGGCTTGCGCGACGTCGTCTTCCTCGGCACCGGCGCGCGCAGCTACATGGATCCGGAGGCGCTCGCTTCGATCGGCATCACCGTCCACCTCATCAAGGGCTACGGCGACACCGCCGTCGCCGAGTGCGCGATCGGCCTCCTGTTCGACGCCGCGCGCAAGTTCGCCGCGATGGACAGGGCGATGCGCGAAGGGCGCTGGCTGCGCAGCGAAGGGACGCAGCTCGCGGGCAAGACGCTCGGCCTGATCGGCTACGGCGGCATCGCCGCCGAGGTCGCGCGCATGGCGCTCGGTATCGGCATGAAGGTGATCGCCTGGAACCGGACGGCGAAGGTTGCTGCGCCGGGCGTCGAGTTCGTCGCCATCGAGCAGCTGCTGGCCGCGAGCGACGCCGTCTCGCTCCATCTCCTCCTCACCGACGAGACGCGCGGCTTCCTCTCGGCGGCGCGAATCGCCGCGATGCGGCGCGGCGTCCTCCTCGTCAACACGGCGCGCGGCGCGCTCGTCGACGAGGCGGCGATGGTCGAGGCGCTGCGCTCGGGGCAGATCGGCCATGCCGGCCTCGACGTCTTCACTGTCGAGCCACTGCCTCCCGGCCACGTGCTGACGATGCTCGCCAACGTGACGCTGTCGGCGCATTCGGGATTTCGCACGCCCGAGGCGAACACGCGACTGATCGAGGCAGCGCTCGCGCACTGCGCGCGGATCGTTGCGACGACGTGACGCGGATGCGGCTCTATATGAGGGCTACAAATTCCTGAGCCGCAAGGCGTTGGCGATCACCGATGCCGAGCTCAGGCTCATCGCGAGCGCCGCGATCATCGGCGACAGCAGCCAGCCCGTAAACGGATAGAGGACGCCTGCGGCGAGCGGAATCCCGAGCGCGTTGTAGACGAACGCGAAGCCGAGGTTCTGCTTCATGTTGGCGATCGTGTCCTCCGAGATCCGCCGTGCCTGGGCGACGCCGCGCAAGTCGCCCTTGACGAGAGTGACCTGGGCGCTGTTCATGGCCACGTCGGTCCCGGTTCCCATCGCGATGCCGACATCCGCTTTCGCCAGCGCCGGGGCGTCGTTGATGCCGTCGCCGGCCATCGCGACGATCCGCCCTTCGTGCTGGAGCTGCGCGACGAGCTCGAGCTTGTCGGCCGGCTTCACTTCGCCGTGCACTTCGTCGATGCCCAGCGTGCGGCCGACCGCCCCGGCCGTCGTCAGGCCGTCGCCGGTGGCCATGACGACGCGTATGCCGAGTGCCTTCAGGGCCACGAGCGCCTCGGCAGTCGTCGACTTGATCGGATCGGCGACGGCGAGCAGTCCCGCGAGCTGACGGTCGACGGAGAGGTAGATGACGCTGGCGCCTTGCTGGCGCAACGCCTCGGCGTGAGGAGTCATCGAATCGAGCGACACGCCGACCTGTCGCATGAGCGTCGTGTTGCCGAGCGAGACGGCGTGCCCGGCCAACGCGCCGCGGACGCCGATGCCGCTGCTCGACTCGAAGTCTCGCGGCGACTCGAGCGGGAGGGCTCGCTCCCGGGCCGCGCCGACGATCGCCTCTGCCAACGGGTGCTCGCTGCCTTGATCGAGGCTCGCTGCCAGGCGAAGCACGTCGTCTTCGGAGAAGCCAGGGGCGGCGACGGCGCGCTCGAACGTCGGCTTGCCTTGGGTCAGGGTCCCGGTCTTGTCGACGATCAACGTGTCGACGCGACGAAGGTTCTCGATCGCCGAGGCATCGCGGAAGAGAACGCCTTGCGTCGCCGCTTTTCCGGTCGCCACCATGATCGACATCGGCGTCGCCAGGCCGAGCGCGCAGGGGCACGCGATGATGAGTACCGCCACGGCGTTGATCAGGCCGTGCAGCCAACTGGGCTGCGGCCCGAGGATTCCCCATCCGAAAAAGGTCAGGATCGCGATGCCGATCACCGCCACGACGAAGTAGCCGGCGACCCGGTCCGCCAGGCGCTGCATGGGCGCGCGGCTGCGCTGCGCCTGGCTCACCATGTGGACGATCTGCGCGAGGACGGTCTTCGAGCCGATCGACTCGGCGCGCATGATGAGGGCGCCGCTCGTGTTCATCGTCGCGCCGATCAGCGGGTCGCCGGCGCGCTTGGCCACCGGCATCGGCTCGCCGGTCAGCATCGATTCGTCGACCGAGCTGCTGCCTTCGATGACCGAGCCGTCGACGGGCACCTTCTCGCCCGGACGGACGCGCAGCGAGTCACCGACGTGGACGTGGCCCAGGGGCACGTCCTCCTCGCTTCCGTCCGCCTTGATCCGGCGCGCCGTCTTGGGTGCTAGGCCGAGCAGCGACTTGATCGCTGCCGACGTTCGCGACCTCGCCTTCAGCTCGAGCAACTGGCCGAGCAGCGTCAGCGAGATGATCACCGCCGCCGCTTCGAAGTAGACGGAGACACGGCCCATCGCGACGAACGACGGCGGAAATGCGGCCGGCGCCACGGTGGCCACGACGCTGTAGACGAAACCCGCCGCGGTTCCCAGGCCGATCAGCGTCCACATATTCGGGCTGCGGTGGATCACCGACTGGACGGCGCGAATGAAGAAAGGCCAGCCGGCCCAGAGGACGATCGGCGTCGTCAACACCAGCTCGATCCAGCTCTGCGTTCCGGGCTCGAACCAGCGCAAGCGGTGCCCTGACATCGCCAGGACCGCGACCGCGACGGTGAGCGGCAACGTCCACCAGAAGCGGCGACGAAAGTCGGCCAGCTCCGGACTCTCGCCTTCGTCGAGGCTCGGCATCTCGGGTTCGAGCGCCATGCCGCACTTCGGGCACGCGCCCGGGTGATCCTGGCGGATCTCGGGGTGCATCGGGCAGGTGTAGATCGTTCCCGCCGCGACCGGCTCATCGGCAGCTGCTCCTTGACCCGACAGGTACTTGCCCGGGTCTGCCGCGAACTTCGTCTCGCAACCGGCACCGCAGAAGTAGATGGGCCTGCCGTCGTGCTCGAGGACATGCGCGGAGCGAGACGTCACGGTCATCCCGCAGACAGGGTCTTTGAGCTCTTCCACGATCTTCTCCGGGCGGTCCCCATCAGCGAATGCTTTGAGCGTAAACTCTGTACCCAACCCCAGAGTCAAGGACTTCTTCGCCGTGCGGTCATCCTCCGCTTCGGATTCGCTCACGATCGGCCGGCTGGCCCGTGCCGCCGACGTCGGCGTCGAGACGATTCGCTACTACCAGGACCGTCACCTGCTGCCGGTCCCGCCGAGCGATGGCGCTTTTCGGTACTACCCGCTGAGCCTGGTCGAGCGGATCCGGTTCATCAAGCGCGCCCAGGAGCTCGGCTTCTCGCTCGAAGAGATCCGCCAGCTGCTCGAGCTCGAGGACGGTGCCGATCGGGTGTCGATCCGCCGCGTCGCGGCCGAGCGGCTCTCGCAGATCGAAGCGAAGCTCGCCGATCTGAAGCGATTGCAGCGCGTGTTGCGCGGCCTCCTGACCGAGTGCGAGCACACGAAGCCGGGCCTTCCCTGCCCGATCATCGGGACGATCCGCGACGACCCGGAACGCCGGCGCGGCGCCGATTGACACGGACCGGCCCAGTACACTTCAGACATGTTCGCGCGTCGGCATCTTCTCGGCCGCAAGACCATCGTCTTCCTGGTCCTGTCGCTGCTGGTCTCGCAGCTGTCGCTGGCGAGTTACCTGTGCCCGGGCGAAGCTGCCCCGCAAGGGATGGCCGCCATGATGGCAGCCGGAGTGCCCTGCGAGGAGGCCGACCACGCGCAGCCGGTCCTCTGTCATCAGCATGGCGTCGACCTCGGCCAGCTGGTGCAGGCGGCGCAGGTCCTGGCACCGTCTCTGCCGGTGCTGATCCAGGTGCTGGTGGTGCGGGCACCGCTCTCGGGGAGCGAGGCGGTCGCCATCCCGCGCGCATCGACACCGGAGGCGCAGCCGCCACCCGATCCGATCTTTCTCGCCACGCTCAGACTTCGCGTCTGAACTCTCCGTCGACTGACTGGCGCCGGCGCGGCTCGTCCGCTTGCCGGCACATGCCCCGTTCGTCTGGAGAGATCTCATGTTTCACACCTTCCTTGGCGCGACCGTCCTGATCGCCGCGCTGCTGGCCCCTCCGGCGAGTGCCGCACCACTGACGCTCCAAGCGGCACTCGATCGGGCCGTGCAGCGCTCGGAAACGGCACGCGCATCCCGCGCCAGCCTCCTGAGCGCGAGCGAAGCGGCGCAGGCCGCGGCGCAGCTGCCGGACCCCATGCTGCGAGTCGGCGTCGACAACCTGCCGGTGACCGGCGCCGATCGGTTCAGCACGACGCGCGAGCCGATGACGATGAAGCGCATCGGCGTCAGCCAGGAATGGCTCGCGCGCGACAAGCGCGAGGCTCGCCAGGCCGCTGCAGACGCTGTCGTCGGCAAGGAAGCCGTGCAGACGCGGATCGCTGCCGCCGAGGCGCGCTTGCGGACTGCTCTTGCGTACGTCGAGGCCTCGTACGCCGAGCAGACGCTCAAGCTCGCGACGGTGATGGAGCACCACGCTCACGAACAATACGAAGCGGCGCGTTCGCGACTGGCGTCCGCCGCCGGCGCCAGCGAAGAGGTGCTAAGGCTCGCCGCCGCGCGCGGCATGCTCGAGGACGAATCGGCAGAGCTGCGCCAGCAACGATCGGCCGCCGAGGTCGCCCTGGCGCGCTGGGTCGGCACGCCGGTCGGCGAGCTCGAAGCCGTTCCCAGCTTGGCGACGCCTTCGGAAAGCGAGTACGTGAGCGGAGATCCGACGGTCGTCTCGCTGCAGAGAGAGATCGACGTCGCCCGCGGCGCCGCTGCCGTCGCGGCGACGAACAGCCGGCCCAACTGGACGTGGGAACTGGCGTACGGGCAGCGGACGGGCTACTCGGACCTGGTGACGTTCGGCGTCAGCATCCCGTTCCCGGTGGCGCCCGGCGCGCGCCAGGATCGAGAGACGGCAGCGAAGCTCGCGCTGGCGACCAAGGCCGAGGCGGATCTCGCTGAAGCGACCCGTTCGGCGACGGCCGACTACCTGTCGCTGGTGAGCGACCTCCGGCGCCTCGAGGAGCGAATCGCCCGCTATCGGCAGTCGGTCCTCGCACCGGCGCAGCAACGCACGGCAACGGCCAGCGCAGCGTATCGCTCCAACCAGGCGACCCTGACGTTGCTGTTCGAAGCGAGGCACGCGGAAGTCGACGGGCAGCGCAAGCTGCTCGCCCTTCAGCGCGACCTCGCCAAGCGACAGGTCGAGCTCGCCTATCGGCCGATCCCGACGGGGGGCGGACTGTGAAGCCCGCTCATGTCGCCGCGCTGGCGGTTGCAGGGGTCGCCCTCGCGGGCGGTGCCTTCCTGCTCGGCCGGTCCTCGGTGCAATCGCCCGCGACGGCGCGGGCAGTGGCCGGCGCGTCCGCGCCGGCGCCTGGCGAAGGCCGCAAGATCCTCTACTGGCACGATCCCATGGTGCCCGGACAGCGCTTCGACAAGGCGGGCAAGTCGCCGTTCATGGACATGCCGCTCGTCCCCGTGTACGCCGACGGCGCCGGCGCGAGCGGCGTCAGCGTGAGTCCTGCCGTCCAGCAAAGTCTCGGCATCCGCGTGACGGCGGTTCGGCGCGCCGTCATGACGCCATCGTTCGACGCCGTCGGCGCTGTCCAGTTCGACGAGCGTCGCAATGTCGCGGTGCAGACCCGCGTTGCAGGCTACGTCGAGCGCCTGGCCGTGCGAGCACCCATGGAACGGGTGCGCAAGGGCCAGCCCCTCGCGACGATCTTCGCGCCCGACTGGCTCGGGCCGCAGAACGAGTTGATCGCCATGAAGCGCTCCGGGGTGGGCGAAGACTTGATCGCCGCGGCGCGCGATCGCTTGCGGGCACTGTCGATCCCGGACGAGCTGGTGCGCCGCAGCGAGGAGGCCGGAACGGCACAGGCGCGGTTCACCTTGTCCTCGCCGACCAATGGCGTCGTCGCCGAGCTCGGCGTTCGCGAAGGCGTCGCGGTCATGCCGGGAACGACACTCTTTCGGATCGCCGGCCTGGAAACCGTCTGGGCCGTCGCCGACGTCCCGGAGGCCCAGGCGTCACGCCTGCGCACCGGCCAGAAGGTGAAGGCGGCGCTCCAGGCCGACGCGTCGCAGACGTTCGAAGGCGAGCTCAGGGAGAGCCTGCCGGAAGTCAGCACGACCACCCGGACGCTGCGCGCACGCTTCGAGGTCGACAACGCCGCGGGGCGCCTCACGCCCGGCATGCTGCTTCGCCTCACCGTCTCGGCGCCGCAGGGGGAGCGCCTGGTGGTGCCGTCAGAAGCGGTGATCCGCACCGGCAAGCGCGCCGTCGTGATCGTGCGCAACGCGCAGGGGGGGTTCGAGCCGCGCGCGGTATCGCTGGGGACCGACTTCGGCGACGACGTCGAGCTCCTCGCCGGCGTCGGTGTCGGCGATCAGGTCGTCGCGAGCGGTCAGTTCCTGATCGATTCTGAAGCGCGCCTGCGCTCCGCGCTCGACAGCATGACGGCGCCCGCATCAGCCGCCACCGCATCGATGCCTGCCAGCGCTCCGGCGACGGGGCACGACGGCCACCAGATGACGGGAGCGCGAAAGTGATCGCCGCCGTGATCCGCTGGTCGATCGGCAACCGCCCGCTCGTCCTCATCGCGACGGCATTCCTCGTCGTCGCCGGACTGTGGTCGACCGCCCGAATTCCGCTCGATGCCCTCCCCGACCTCTCCGACACCCAGGTGATCGTCCGCACGCCCTTCCCGGGCAAGGCACCGCAGATCGTCGAGGACCTGGTCACCTATCCGCTGACGACCACGATGCTGAGCGTGCCGGGCGCGAAGACCGTGCGCGGCTATTCCTTCTTCGGCGACTCGTTCGTCTACGTCCTGTTCGATGACAAGACCGATCCGTACTGGGCGCGCTCGCGCGTCGTCGAGTACCTCAACCAGGTTCAGAGCCGCCTGCCGGCAGGAGCCAGCGCTTCGCTCGGACCCGACGCGACCGGCGTCGGCTGGGTCTACGAATACGCGCTCGTCGATCGCAGCGGCACGCACGACCTGAGTCAACTGCGCGCCCTGAACGACTGGTTCCTGAGATTCGAGCTGAAGACGGTGCCCGACGTCGCCGAAGTCGCCAGCGTCGGCGGCATGGTGCGGCAGTACCAGATCGTCCTTGATCCCGACCGCATGCGCGCGCTCGGCATCGCGCAGGCGAGCGTGATGGAGGCGCTGCAGAAGGCCAACCAGGCGGCCGGCGGGTCCGTCGTCGAGTTGGCGGAAGCGGAGTACATGGTCCGTTCGCGGGGCTATCTCGGGTCGCTGGACGACTTCCGCAGCATTCCCCTGTCGGTCAGCAACGCGACGCCCGTCCTGCTCCGCGATGTCGCGACGGTGCAGATCGGTCCCGAGTTGCGCCGGGGCATCGCGGAGCTCGATGGCGAAGGGGAAGTTGCGGGCGGGATCGTCGTCATGCGTTCGGGCAAGAACGCGCGCACGACGATCGGCGCGGTCAAGGCCAAGCTCGAGAGCCTGAAGTCGAGCCTTCCGCCCGGCGTGGAGATCGTCCCGACGTACGACCGTTCGCAGCTGATCGACCGCGCCGTCGACAACCTGCGCTCGAAGCTCGTCGAGGAGTTCCTCGCCGTCGCGCTGGTCTGTGCGATCTTCCTCTTCCATCTGCGCTCGGCGCTAGTCGCCGTCGTGGCGTTGCCGGTCGGTGTGCTGGCAGCGTTCGTGGTGATGCGCTGGCAGGGGGTCAACGCCGACATCATGTCGCTCGGCGGCATCGCCATCGCGGTCGGCGCGATGGTCGATGCGTCGATCGTCATGGTCGAAAACGTGCACAAGCACCTGGAGGCATTCGAAGCGCGGGAAAAGCGGCGGCCGCGCGCATCCGAACGCTGGCGGATCGTCGCCGATGCATCGCTGGAAGTCGGCCCTGCCGTCTTCTTCTCGCTCCTGGTGATCACGCTCTCTTTCGTCCCCGTGTTCACGCTCGAAGCGCAGGAGGGGCGGCTGTTTTCACCGCTCGCGTTCACCAAGACGTACGCCATGGCCGCGGCCGCGGCGTTGTCGGTCACGCTGGTTCCTGTCCTGATGGGCTATCTCGTTCGCGGCCGGATCCCGCGCGAGAGCGCGAACCCGCTGAACCGTGCCCTCATGGCGTTCTACCGGCCCGCGCTCGAGGCCGTCCTGCGCGCCCCGATGGTCACCCTCGCCGTCGCGGCGGTCGTCCTCGCGCTGACCGCCATCCCGATATTGCGGCTCGGCGGCGAATTCATGCCCGCCCTCGACGAAGGCGACCTGCTGTACATGCCGTCCGCGCTGCCCGGCCTCCCGGCCGCGAAGGCCGCCCAGCTCCTCCAACAGACGGACCGGATGATCAAGACCGTGCCGGAAGTGGCACGGGTCTTCGGTAAGGCGGGGCGCGCCGACACCGCGACCGATCCGGCGCCGCTCGAAATGTTCGAGACGACGATCCAGTTCAAGCCGCGCTCGGAGTGGCGCACCGGCATGACGCCCGACCGGCTGGTCGAGGAGCTCGATGCCGCCGTCAAGGTGCCCGGGCTCAGCAACATCTGGGTGCCGCCGATCCGCAACCGCATCGACATGCTGGCCACGGGGATCAAGAGCCCGGTCGGGATCAAGGTGGCGGGCGCCGACCTGGCGACCATCGACAAGCTGGCCACGCAGATCGAATCGGCGGTGAAAGGCGTTCCCGGCGTCTCCTCCGCCCTGGCCGAGCGACTGAGCGGCGGCCGCTACATCGACGTCGACGTCGATCGCGCGGCCGCCGCGCGCTTCGGCCTGTCGGTGGCCGACGTCCAGTCGGTCGTCTCGACCGCGATCGGCGGCGACAACGCCGGCGAGGTGATCCAGGGGCGCGAGCGCTATCCGATCAACGTGCGCTACCCGCGCGAGATCCGCGACTCGCTGCAGAAGCTGCGCGAGCTGCCGTTCGTGACCGACAAGGGCGCGCAACTCCTGCTGCAGGACGTCGCCAAGGTGAGCATCGACGAAGGGCCGCCGATGCTGCGCAGCGAGAACGCACGGCTTTCGGGATGGATCTACGTCGATGTCCGCGGGCGAGACCTTCGCTCCGTCGTCACCGACATGCAATCCGCCGTCGCCAAGGCGGTCAAGCTGCCGCCCGGCTATGCCGTCTCCTGGTCCGGCCAGTTCGAGTACCTCGAGCGGGCGACCGAGCGACTGAAGCTGGTGGTCCCGGTGACCTTGGCGGTCATCTTCGTCCTGCTGTACCTGCTGTTTCGCTCGTTCGCGGATGCGGCGCTGGTGATGGCGGCCGTGCCGTTCTCGCTCGTCGGCGGCTTCTGGCTCGTCTGGGTCCTCGGCCATTCGCTCTCGGTCGCTTCGGCGGTCGGCTTCGTCGCCCTCGCCGGTGTCGCTGCGGAATTCGGCGTCGTCATGCTCGTGTACCTCAAGAATTCGCTCGCCCGACGACTTGCGGCCGGCGAGCCCGACAGCGAGGCGACGCTGCTTGCCGCCGTCCGCGAAGGCGCGGTGCTTCGCGTCCGCCCCAAGGCGATGACCGTCGCGGTCGTCATCGCCGGGTTGCTGCCGATCATGTGGGGAAGCGGCACCGGCTCGGAGGTCATGGGACGGATCGCCGCACCGATGATCGGCGGCATGTTGACGGCGCCCCTGCTGAGCATGCTCGTCGTGCCGGCCGCCTGGTATCTCCTTCACCGCCGACGGGTGGCGACCCGCCTGGCCGCGCCGACGCAGGAGCAAGTCCCGGCGATCTGAACCTGGGGCGACGGCGGCGCCGTCGGCGGCGGCAGCATCGCTCGAGCGGAGCCGCCCGCGGCAATTTCAAAGCCGGCTCAACTCGGGCCCTTCCTTCGCCCCGAACCAGGCGCGCTCGAACGATGCCCTCGCGGTCTGCTCGGCCTTCGCATCACCGCGGCGCTTGGCCACCTCGACCAGCCCCGCGAGCGCCCAGCCGCTGTTGCGCACGCGGGCGAGCGACTCGCGGAACGCCTTCTCGGCGTCGTCGAGCCGGCCCTGGCGAAGCCGCACCGAACCGAGCGACTGGCGCACCGGGTAGTACCAGAACGGCGGCTCGTAGTAAGCCAGACCGTCGGCGATGGCGATCGCGCTCTCATAGGCCGTGGCAGCGCCTTCGAGGTCGCCGCCGGCATCGGCAAGGCGCCCGCGCGCGACGAGCACCGCCGTCTGCACGATCGGCTTGGCGGGCAAGCCCCAGGGCTCGAACGGCTTGAAGTCGGCGTCGCGCTCGATCCGGGCGAGCGCGTCGATCTCGACCTGAGCGCCGGCGGCGTCCTTGCGCGAGGCGAAGGCGACCGCGCGTGCGTAGTGGTACATCGTCTTCACGAGCACCAGGTCGTCCGGCGGCGCCTTCAGCTTCAGGATGGTGTCGGCGTCGCTGAATTGCGCATGCGTCGCGTAGGGCGACGCCTTCACCGGCTGCATGACGGCGAACGCCTGGACCGCCTCGATCGGCATCGAGGCGTCGAGCTTCTCGGCGGCGGCGATCGCGGTCTTCGCGTCGCCGCCCATCTGCGCCGACACCATCACGAAGTGGATGTTGTGCGGGTAGTACGCCGCCTTGTACATCGGGTCGGACGGCGACGTTTTGAAATAGTCCTCGTCGACCTGGATCGCGCGCTGGTTTGCGACCAGCGAGTCGCGATAGAGGCCGACGCGGTAGTAGATGTGCGCCGGCATGTGCACCACGTGGCCCGCGCCCGGCATGAGGGCGGCGAGCCGCTTCGCGTGGGGAAGCGCCTTCTCGGGAGTCGTCGAGGCCTCGACCGCGTGGATGTAAAGGTGGATCGCGCCGGGGTGGGAAGGATTGCGCTTCAGCACCGTCTCGAGCGCACGGACGATCTCGGCGCCGCGGCCCTTCGGCCGTGCTCCCGCGTCTTGCCAGTAGTCCCACGCCTGGGTGTCCATCGCCGCTTCCGCGTACAGCGCCTGCACGGTGTCGTCGGCCGGAAAGCGCGCGGCGACCTCCTTCATCGCGTCGGCATACGCGGCGTCGAGGGTCGCCCGGTCGGCCTTGGGGTCGGCCGAGTAGCGCTTGGCCAGGGCGTCGATCAAGGCACGATCGCGCGTCCCTGCCTTAGCTTTCAGCTCGGTCGCCCGTGCGAGCGCGGCGAGCGCCGGCGGATTCGCCTCCGGAACCATCGGCGCGTTGATGTTCGGACCGAGGACGAGCGCCTCGCCCCAGAAGCACATCGCGCACTCCGGATCGAGGCGCTGCGCCGCCTGGAACGCGCGCTGCGCTTCGGCGTGGTTGAAGGCGAAGGCGAGCCGCACGCCCTGGTTGAAGTAGGCCTGCGCCTGCGCCACGCGCGTGCCGGCGTTGAAGGCGAGCGCGCCCAGGTTGCGGTAGAGCGGCACGTCGCCCGCCGCCGCCTGCATCGGCTGCGGCTGGAACGGTGCGGTCTCCGTCTTCGTCGCGACGGCGACCAGGGTCTTCAGCAACGCCGGCTGGCCGGCAGTGGCCGGGCCGCAGATCGTCTCGGGCAAGTCGGCCTGCGCCTGCGGCACGGCCGCCGGCGTGCGGATCGCGCCCGCGGAATCGGCGATCAGCAAGGCGGAGGTTACCGCGCCGACGGCGATCAGTGCGAGCACGAGGCGACGGAGGACGATCGATCGATGCGACTGCATGGCGGCTCCTTCGCAACACCGAGGCGACGACGCGCAGGTGGCGGGGCCGTCATCGATGCGATGACGAGTCGGATCTCGGGCGGAAATTCTGACACCCGCCCTGAGCGTGCACAACGGTCAGTGGGCCTGCACCTCGGCCGGGACGCGCTCCCGGGCCTGCCGGAGGGCTGGGTTCGAGATCGACCCGGCGAGCATCTTGCCGATCAGCCCCGCGGCCAGAGGACGCGCCAAGTGGTACCCCTGGCCGGCACGGCAGCCCAGCAGCCGAAGCGTCTCCATCTGCTCTGCCGACTCGATGCCCTCGGCAATGATCGACTTTCCGAGCGACGCCCCGAGCGAGACGATCGCGCGCAGCACGGCAGCTTCGCCGGAGCCGCGCTGCAGCTCTTGAACGAAGCCACGGTCGATCTTGAGGCTGCTCACAGGCAATTCCGAGAGACGGCGCAAGGACGAGTAGCCGCTGCCGAAGTCGTCGAGGCTCAGGCCGACACCGAGGGCGCGGAGCTCGCTGAGCGTGGGCAGCGCCGACTCGGGGCGCTCGATGAGGATGTTCTCGGTCAGCTCGAGCGTCAGGTGGTGCGGCTGCAGCTGCGCCTCTTCGATCGCCGCGCTGACGCGGCCGGCCAAGCCGCGATGGGCGACGTCGTGGCCCGAGACGTTGACATGAATGCTCAGCTCGCCGAGCGAAGGGTCGAGCCGATGCCATTCGCGCAGCTGGCGGCAGGCGCTGCGCAACATGAAATCGGTGAGCGCAATGACGAGGCCTGCCTCTTCCGCGATGGCGATGAAGGAGAGCGGGCTGATCGCACCCAGTTCGGGATGATTCCACCTCGCCAGCGCCTCGAAGCCAGTGATTCGGCGCGATTCGAGATGGAAGATCGGCTGATAGGCGACCGACAGGTCGCCGGCCGCCAGCGCACTGCGCAGGTCGCGCTCGAGGCGCCCGCGATGGGACACCTCGGTCTGCAGCAGCGCGTCGAAGGTCGCGTACCGGGCCCTGCCGTTGGCCTTCGCCTTGTACATGGCCACATCGGCGTCGCGCAGCATGTCGGAAGGCGTGGCGTAGCCGATGCTGCTGAAGGTGATGCCGATGCTGGCGCTCGTCTTGATGTCGGTGCCCGCGATCCTGAACGGCCGGCCCAGCACGTCGAGCAGCCGCTCGGCAAGCCCCACGGCATAGCGCTCCTGTCCGGTGTCGTCGGTGAGGATCGCGAACTCGTCGCCACCGAGGCGGGCGACGATGTCTTTCGGGCGAACGTTTTGCTGGATCCGGCGCGCGACGGCGATCAGGAACTCGTCGCCGATGGCGTGGCCGAGGCTGTCGTTGACCAGCTTGAAGCGATCGAAGTCGAGGAACATCAGGCTGAAATGATGCGTCGACTGCGCCTTGGCGAGGGCAAGCGCCTGCTCGAGGTCATCCTGAAAACGGCGCCGGTTCGGCAGCCCCGTCAGGCTGTCGTGGAAGGCGATGTACTGGAGCCGCGCCTCGGCCTCGCGCCGCGCCGTGACGTCCTGCAGTTGCAGGATCAGGCTCGGCGACGCGCTCTCGATGTCCGAGATGAAGCTGCCGTGCACCGCCGCCCAGACGACGTCGCCTTCGCCGTGGCGCAACTGCAGCTCGACCGAGAACGACTCGACCTGCTTCGCGTTGAGCCGCGCCAGGCGAGTGATGAGCAGATCGACGTCGGCGGCGTCGACGAAATCGGTGATGAGACGCTTCGAGATCGACTCGTAGCTGCCCAGGCCGAGCAGGCTGCGCAGGGCCTCGTTTGCTTGAACGACACGGCCCTCCGGCGACAACAGTGCCATGCCGATCGAAGCGTGCGTGAAGGCGCTGTGGAAGCGCCGCTCGCTCGCCTCGAGCGCGCGCACGTGGCGTGCGCCGAGCTGGGCCTCGCGCTCGATGGCATCGAGATGATGCTTGCGCATCGCCTCGTTCGCCTGCTGCTGCCGGAAGAAGTAGTGAAGCGTGGTCACGAGCAGCGCCGCCATCGGCACGGCGACCATCAGCACGACGATTCCCGCGTGCTGGTAGGCGAGGAGGAGCAGACAGGCGACGGGCGCGCTGCCGACGACGCTGATGCCGACCCAGCCGAAGTTGCCGAACATCTCGGCCGGCGTGGGCCACTCGCCGCGCTTGAGAAAGGGCACGGCCGTGATGAGCGCCGTGTTGATCAGGAAATAGAGCAGCGCCGAGCCCGTCATGGCCAGCAACAGCACCGCGGCGTTCGGCAAGCCCAGCGATTGGAGAAAGCTCGTGGCGCCCTGCAACGCGGCGCCGGCGCCGAACATGGCGATGCTCGCGGTGGCGGGGCTGATGATCCGGCTCGTCCAGCGTTTGGAGGTCCGCCATGAGCCGACCAGACCCTCGCCGGCGGCGGCAAGCGTGGCGGCGGCCGGGCCTTGCAGGAGCAGCAGGAGGAAGATGACGACCTCGCCGGCGGTAAACGAGTTCTTCGAGCGCGGGACGCGGAAGGGAAAGAAGCCGGCCAGCACGGCGATCGCGGTGGCCGCACCGACTTCCGCCAAGTCGAGGAGGGAGAGCGCCGACAACTCGTCCAGCGCGCGGGCGAGAACCGCCGCGCCGATCGACACCGTGATCCACCAGTAGGCCGTCGTCTGCCGGTTGTAGTCCGGCATCAGCCCCCGATGCAGGCGGCTCCACGGGCCTCTCGCCTCGGAGCTCCTGGTGTCCAGCAGATCAGCCTTCATCGTCACCTCGCCTTCGCCTTCGTGTTGCCGCAGAAGTCAACCGGGCTCACGGCTCGCCCGGCACCATCCCTTCGCTCAACACGAGGCCCTCGCTGAGAACGAGCCCCTCGCTCAACACCAGGCCCTCGCTCAGAACCAGCCCTTCGCTGAGAACGAGACCCTCGCTCAGCACCAGGCCTTCGCTCAGGACGAGCCCCTCGCTGAGGACGAGGCCTTCGCTCAGCACCAGTCCGCTGCCGCCGACGAGCCAGCTCGACAGCGTCGACACCGGAACGAACGGGCCGGAGCGGCCGGTCCACGAGGCGGTGCCCGCCAGCGCGTCGGCGCTCACCACCGCCGATGTCAACAAGCCCTGGTTGGCCGCAGCGCTCTCCGTGAACGCCTGCGGGAAGGTGTTGGCAGCGATGCCGGAGCCGGACCAGTACGCCGCCTGGCGCTTGCGGACGACGCCGCTGGCCCACGTCAGGCGCGGATCCCAGATCGCCTGGTATTTCGTGAACAGCGCGGCGCCGCTGACGACATGGTTGCCGCCGACGTAGACGATTCTCGACCAGTTGAACGACTGCCCGTTGAGCGTCGACACCGGCGTCGGCAGCTCAGTCGCGTTGATGGCCGCGCCGATGCTGTAGTCGCCGGCGACGATCTTCCTCGCGAGGTCCGCCTTCATGGCCCTGGCGAGCTGAACGGCACCGTCGACGTTCAGCAGTCCTGCGCCCTGCTGCAGCAGATTCGCGTTGGGCAACGGCTGCGCGGTGTACTGCAGGATCGCCTTGATCAAGGGCGGTGTCAGCCCGGGCGTCGCCTGCAGCATGAGCGCCGCGGTGCCGGCAACGGCAGGGGCCGAGATCGACGTTCCGCTCAGCATCATCTGCGTTTCGCCATAGACCGGTGCGATGCCAAGCGGGGCGACGAGAGCGCCGTAGTACGACGAGGCGAGGCCGTTCCAGGTCGGGCTGGAACTCACGGCCGTCGTCGCCGCCGCAGCGACAACCTTGTTGCCCGGGGCGACGAGGTCGGGCTTGAGCAGGTTGTCGATGCGACGCACGCCGTCCGAGTCGACCGTCGCGGCGCGCGTCGGCCCGCGCGAGCTGAACAGGTTCACGCTGTCGTCGCTGCGTGCAATCGTGCCCTTGAAGTTGACCGCGCCGACGGTGATCACCGATGGATCGATCCCCGGCGAGCCGATCGAGCCGTAGCTTTCCTGGCCGAGCGCGTTCAGGCCGTCATTGCCGGCGGCGACGACGACCGTGATGCCGGCGGCCGTCGCGCTGCGCACGGCAACGCACAGGGGGTCCGTCAACCAGCTCTCGGGCGAACTCGCGGCGAGGCTGATATTGAGCACCTTGATGTTGTATTCCTTGGCGTGGAAGATCACCCACTGGATGCCCTGCAGCGCATCGCTCACGGTCCCGGCGCCGGACTCGTCGAGCACCTTGACGTCGTAGACGCTGGCGCCAGGCGCAATGCCGGTGGAATCGGGGGTCGAGCCGTAGTACCGCGCCGTGCCCGCCGCGATCGAGGCGACGTGCGTGCCATGACCGTACGGGTCCTGCGCCAGGCTGGCGTCGTTGGCCACCGTCGCTTCGAATGCGGCAAGCTCGGCGCTGCCAGGCGCGAGCGAGGTCGAGCCGGCGCTGCCGGCAGCCCAGTTGGCGGCGCCGGAATTGCGCAGGTCGACGTTGCGCCTGACTCGCGAAGCGCCGCTGCCATCGGCGAACGCCTGATGCGCCTTCATCACGCCCGAATCGAGAAACGCGATGCCGACGCCGCTGCCGTCGAGCTGCGCGGCGTTGCTCTTGAGGTTGCCGGTGCGCACGTTGCCGGTCAGGGTTCCGGTGATCGCTTCGAGCGTGCTCGCGGTCCGGCGCGTGACCCGGTTCGGCGAGACGCTGGCGACGTCACGACGTTGCGCCAGCGCGAGAACATCGGCCGCGCGCACCTGCACCGTCAGCGCACGCAGGCTCGGATGAATGGCGTGGACCGCGCCGCCGGTGCGCAGCACAGCGGCGCGCAAGTCCGTCATGGCGGGATCGGTCGAGTTGCTGACGACGATCGCCTGGACATGGCGAACGCCGTTGAGGTCGCGCATCCAGCTCGCCTTCGCCTTGCCCGTCTCGACCAGACCGGCAGCCAGATCGCGTGCGACCTTGGCTTGCGGCGCCGGCGTCTTGGATTGCGCGTGCGCGATGTCGAGCTGCGACAGGCCGAGGACCAGGGCCAGCGAAATCAGGAGCCAGCACAGTGCGGATCGAGATCGGCGTTCGTTGGCCGGAACGATGAGCGTTGAGGTCGTTTTCATGGTTGCCAGCGGAACAACACAGTCGGCGCTGCACGCGCAGAGAGCGGAGCGAGAGCGACGAGTGCCGGGCTTCCGTTATATAGAGAAGCACCCGTATCGGCGTGCAACAGGTGCATCCGTCTGACCGGTGGATGAAGCAGTGCCGGTAGTATTTAACGCTCGCTCAGCCGGTCAAATGTGACAGGCTCAAGCCGCGGTCGATTCGGCCGACGGCCTGCAGTCGCGAAGGCGACGCCATCGCCGCCGAGTTCGTCGGCTCAGCCAGGCTGCCCCTCGAGGTCGCGCAGGTCGCGCCCGCGCGTTTCAGCGCAATAGCGCATGACCAGGAAGAGCGAGAACAGCACCGGAATCAACGCCAGGACCGCCGCCCAGGCGAGCCCCGGAACGAGGCCGAGCAGGCCGAGCAACTGCGCCGCCAGGCCGCCGGCCTTGGTGCACGCGGCGACCCAGCCCGTGGCGCGGCCGCGCACCTGCAGCGGATAGCTCTCGGCCGCATACGGCAGGATCATCGCGATGATCCCGTTGACACCGACGATCAGGAGCGCGATCACCAACACCGGGCTGGCGTCCTGCGGCGACGACAGCTCGAGGTGGATCAGGCCGAGCAGGCCGGCGGCGCAGAGCGCGATCGCGCCCACCAATGCGCCCTTGCTGCTCCAGCGGCTGTAGAGCCACGCGGCGAGGAACACGGTCGGCACCGCGATCAGTGCGGAGGCCGCGAGCAGGCCGCTCGAGACGCCCATGCTGTAGCCCTTGGCAACGAGGTGCGCCGGCATCCACAGCAGAAGGCCGAAGTTGATCAACCCCCAGGCGAGCGCGGCGACGCTGAGGGCGACGGTCTGGGCGAGGTAAGCGGTCGGTACGGCGACGCGCGGCGTCGCCTCCATCGGGCGCGGTGCTGCCGCCCCCGACGCGCCCTCGCGGACGATGCAGCCGAAGCGCTGCAGGACGCTGTGCGCTTCGCGGATGCGGCCGAGCGCGAGCAGGAACTTGGGCGACTCCGGGATGAAGACGTTCAGGAAGACCAGCGCCAGACCGGTCGGCAGGTTGAGGAACCACATGATGCGCCAGCTCAGGATCGGCACGAGCCACGCCGACAACGCGCTCGCCGCGAGGTACCCGCCTGCCGCTCCGAGACCACCGACGAGGACGAGCGCCCAGCCGCGCTGCTTCGACGGCATGGTCTCCGCGAGCAGCGCATACGTGACGGGCAGCATGCCGCCGGCGGCCGCGCCCATCAGGAAGCACATGCCGACGTTCCACCAGAGCGACGGCATCGCGCCGCAGATCGACGTGCCGACGAACATCACCGCCGACAGCAGGATCGACGCGCGTCGGCCGTAGAGGTCGGCGAGCCAGCCCCAGAGCACCGAGCCGACGACGGTGCCGCAGAGCGCCGCGAACGGCAGCCAGGCGACGGTCGCCGCCGACACCCCGTACTCGGCGCGCATTCCGGGAACGACGAAGCCCAGGCTCGCCGGCTTCATCACGTCGATGACGAGCGCGATCGTGAGGACGATCATCAGGCGCCAGTGCGCAGCGCCGAGCGGCGCGTCCTCGGGCGCGCTGACGACGACGTCGGGGTCGGCAGGCGCGTGCGCGAGGCCGAGCTTTCTCGGCAGGAGTCCGTAGCCGGCGACGACCAGGCCGGCGACGATCAGGGCCATGCCCGAGAGCATCTCCGCGTCCATCGCCATGTCGGCGAGACGAAAGCCCATGTCGCGCCCCATCCAGTACATCGGCACGTGCAGGACGACGCCGGCGGTGACGGCGAGGCAGCCGGCGACGAACGCGACGAGATGGCGTCGATCGGCGAGGATGGCGAGGGGGGTCAAGCGAGCAGTCCTTTCAGGACGAGGACATCGGAGTCATCATCATGCCGGTCACGACGCCCTGCCGACCTGGGCGGGAAGGGGATCGACGATCGCCAGCAGCCGCGCATGGCCGCGAAAGCGCGCGCGCCGCTGCCGCAGCGCAGGCGCGGCGAGCCGGTAGTTCGGGAAGCGCGCCAGGAAGCGGCCGATCGCGACCCGCCCTTCGAGCCGCGCCAGGCCCATGCCGACGCACTGGTGAATGCCCGAGCCGAACGCGACGTGCCGGTTGGGGGTACGCGCGATGTCGAGTCGATCGGGGTCCGGGAACGGCTCGGGGTCGCGGTTGGCCGCGCCGATGCCGATCGTCACCGAGGTGCGCGGCGCGAGGGCGACCCCGTCGACCTCGGTCGCGCAGGTCGTGATCCGGTTGCCGAGCTGGTTCGAGCTCTCGAAGCGCAGGAACTCCTCGACCGCCGTGCGCACGAGGACGGGCTCGGCGAGCAGCCGCGCCTTCTCGTCGGGCCAGTCGAGCAGGCAGGCCAGGCCGTTGCCGATCAGGTTGGTCGTCGTCTCGTGGCCGGCGTTGAGCAGGAAGATGCAGTTGTGCAAGAGCTCGGGCGCGCTCAACGTCTCACCGCCATCGCCCGCGATGAGGCGGGTCAGGACGTCGACCTCGGGATCGCCGGGCTCGGCGCGGCGGCGCTCGACGAGGCCCTCGAGGTAGAGCAGGAACTCGCGCACGGCACGGTTGCCGCGCTCGAGCTGCTCGTCGGTGAGCGTCGGCTCGAGGGCGCAGAGGATCGCCAGCGACCAGTCGCGCAGCGGCGCGCGCTCCTCGCCGGGCACGGCGAGCAGGTTGCCGATGATCTCGACCGGGATCGCGCTCGCGAAGGCGGCGATCAGGTCGATCTCGGCACCGCGCTCGCGCGCCGACATCACGTCGAGCAGGCTGTCGACGCGCTCGATCAGGCGCTGCTCCATCGCGGCGATGTGGCGCGGCGTCAGCGCACCGGCGATCAACCGGCGCACGCGCGTGTGCAACGGCGGGTCGTTGAAGACGAGGCTCGTCGTGTGGTGCTCGAACAAGGGCGATGCGCCGTATTTCGGCAAGAACTCCTCGTGCTTGTCCGAGCTGAAGGTCTCCGTGTCCTTGTAGACGGCGACGACGTCGGCGTAGCGGCTGAGAAAGACGCCGCCGTCCGGCAGGCGCTTGACGGGCGCGTGCACGCGCAGCGCGCGGTAGGTCGGGTAGGGGTCGTCGTAGAAGCTGTCGGGCAACCGCTTCAAATCGAAGTCTTCGGCGAGGTCGCGGGCGTCGGGCACGCGGCGAGTCTACGGTGTGACGGACGCCGGTTGAACGTGTCCGAAAGCAGCGAGCGACGGGCTGCCGATCCGCTACGCTGCGGTCCTCGAGACGTTGGGGGAGGACAAGCAATGGCGTCGGTTCATCGCGAAATCGTCATCGGGCGGCCGCCGGCCGAAGTCTGGGACGCGCTGGCCGACGTCGGCGCCCTGCACACCCGTCTGGCTCCTGGCTTCGTCACCGACTGCCGACTCGAGGCCGGCGCGCGCGTCGTCACCTTCGCCAACGGAATGGTCGCGCGCGAGCTGATCGTCGACGTCGACCCAGAGCGGCGCCGCGTCGCCTGGTCGGTCGTCGGCGGCCGGCTCAGCCATCACAACGCGAGCGCGCAGGTGTTCGCCGAGGGCAGCGGCGCGACCCGCTTCGTCTGGATCGCCGACTTCCTGCCCGACGAGCACGCGGCCGCGATCGCGACCATGATCGATCACGGCATGACCGCGATCAAGCGCCACCTCGACATCGAGTAATGTTGTCGCCTCGAACTCGAGGTGGAGGTGGCGATGTTCCTTGCGACTCGGCGCGTCGCCACGGCGACGCCCGCGGCGGTCGCGCGCGGCCTGGCCACGCTGGGCGTCGCGATGGCAATGTCCGTGTCGTCGGCGCGCGCGGCATCCGCCGACGATGCGCCGGCTGCGGTGCCCTATCGGCCGAGCGTGTCGACACCGGCGGCGCTCTCGACGCCGGGCTGGCTGGAAGTCGAGGCGGGATACCTGCACCAGCGCGCGGAAGCCGGTGTCCGCCGCGACAGCATCCCGCTCACGCTCAAGCTGGCCTTCACGCCCGACTGGGGCATCCGCGTCACGACCGACGCCTGGGTGCAGCGGCGCGATGAGTCGGGCGAGCGCACGACGGGCAACGGCGACACGTCGATCATCGTCAAGCGCCGCTTCGCGATCGACGACGACAGCGCGTTCGGGCTCGAGGGCGGTGCGACGCTGCCGAGCTCGCGTCACGGCCTGGGCATCGGCAGCGGCAAGCCCGACTGGGGGCTGAACGCGATCTACAGCGCCGACTTCGGCGCCTGGCACACCGACCTCAACGTGGCGGCGACGCGGTCGGGCGCGAGCGAGGCGGGCACGGCCCGCACGCAGTGGCTCGGCGCCGCCTCGCTGTCGCGATCGCTCGACGAGCACTGGAGCATCGTCGGCGAGCTCTCGGGAACGGCGCAACACGGGGCCGATTCGTCCCGTCAGCTTCTCGGTGCCGTGACCTACAACGTCTCGAAGCGCCTCGTCCTCGATGCCGGTGTCGCGCGCAGCCTGCGCAGCGGTACGCCGGTGTGGTCGGCGTTCACCGGCTTCACGTGGCTCGCCGCGCGCATCTTCTGAGTGCGATCGCTTGCACTGGGCATGTCGGCTGCCAAGGCGGTCATGCACCGCGTTCAACTCAAGAGACGGGGACACCATGGCAACGTATGGCAAGAAGGCGTCGGACAAGGTCGAAAAAACGATGCACGAGCGCAAGCACGGCACGCTGAAGAGCGGCGGCTCGGGCAAGAAGGTGACCAGCAAGAAGCAGGCAATCGCGATCGGCCTTTCCGAGGCGCGCAAGGAAGGCGCCAAGGTGCCCGCCAAGAAGTCGACAGCGAAGAAGACAGCCGCGAAGAAGGCGAGCCGAAAGACCGCGGCGAAGAAGACCGCGCGCAAGTCGACGGCGAAGCGTTCCTCCTAGCCAGACGAGCTGCGTCGGCGACAGCAGCGCGGACGCTGACGACGGGCTAGTAGCCGAGCGCCAGGCCGCTGTTGCGGCGCGGGTCGTTGGCGCCGTAGAAGCGGTTCCTGCCGACCGGCTTGCCGCCCAGGCTCGGCGCGCCGACCAGGATCGCGGCGACGTGGTTGGCCGGCTGCGGCGCCGCGAACACATGGCCCATGCCCTCGAGGATCTTGCGCGTGTCGGGGCTGATCGCGAAGGCTTCGACGTAGGTCGGGTTCGGCAGCGCCTGCTGGTGGAAGCGCGGCGCATCGACCGCCTCCTGCACGTTCATGCCGTAGTCGACGACGTTGATGATCGTGTGCAGCACCGCGGTGATGATGCGGCTGCCGCCCGGCGTGCCGACCACCATCACCGGCTTGCCGTCCTTCGTGACGATCGTCGGGCTCATCGAGCTCAGCGGTCGCTTGCCCGGCGCGATCGCGTTCGCCTCGCCCTGGACCAGGCCGTAGATGTTCGGCACGCCCAGCTTGGCCGTGAAGTCGTCCATCTCGTCATTGAGGAGGACGCCGGTGCCGCCGGCGGTGACCTTGGCGCCGAACCAGTCGTTGAGCGTGTAGGTCACCGAGACGGCGTTGCCCTTGCCGTCGACGATCGAGTAGTGCGTGGTGTTGCTGCCTTCGTGCGGCGCGACGCCGGGCTTCAGGTCCTTCGAGACTGCCGCCCTCTGTGGATCGATCGCGGCGCGAATCTTCGCCGCGTACGCCTTGTCGAGGAGGCGGTCGAGCGGGTTCTTGACGAAGTCGGGATCGCCGAGGTAGCTGTTGCGGTCGACGTAGGCGTGGCGCATCGCCTCGATCTGCACGTGCACTGCCTGCGCCGAGCGGAAGCCCCAGTCCTTGAGCGGATAACCCTCGAGGACGTTGAGGATCTCGCAGAGGATGACCCCGCCCGAGCTCGGCGGCGGCGCCGAGACGATGTGAAAGCCGCGGTAGTCGCACTCGATCGGTGCCAGCTCGCGAGTCGTGTACTGGTCGAGGTCGGCCTCGGTGATGAGGCCCTTGCCGGCGCTGCTCGAGGCGACGATCGCGCGCGCCACCGGGCCCTTGTAGAAGCCGGCGGCGCCGGCTTCGCGGATCTGGCGCAGCGTCGCGCCGAGGTCCTTCTGGATCAGTCGATCGCCGGCGACGTAGGCCTGGCCGCCGGGCTTGAGGAAGATCGCCGTCGTCGCCGGATCGACCTTGAACGCTTCGGTCGCGGTCGCGAACATCGCGGCATCGCCGGCGTCGAGGACGAAGCCCTCCTCGGCGAGGCGGATCGCCGGCGCGATCAGGTCGGCGCGCTTCATCGTCCCGTACTTGGCGAGTGCGGCCTCCAGGCCCGCGACCGAGCCGGGCACCGCGACCGCGAGGTGACCGGTCGTCGTCGATCCCTTGATGACGTTGCCCGCGGCATCGAGGTACATGTTCGCGGTCGCTGCGAGCGGCGCGCGCTCGCGGAAGTCGAGGAAGGTCTTCTTGCCGTCGGCGAGCTGGATGGTCATGAAGCCGCCGCCGCCGAGATTGCCCGCGGCGGGATAGACGACCGCGAGCGCATAGCCGACCGCGACCGCGGCATCGACGGCGTTGCCGCCGCGCTTGAGCACATCGACGCCGACCTGGCTGGCGAGGTGCTGCGCGGTGACGACCATGCCGTTCTCGGCCGCCACCGGCGCGACCGACGCCGCCTGCGCTGCCGGCAGCCACGCCGACCCGGCGAGCGCGAGCGCGAGCCCGAGCACGCTTCTCCTGTTGAGCAACCGATCCGCGACCATCCGTCTTTCTCCTGTAAGCAATCGTGAGCCGCACTGCGCGCGCCCACTCCGACTGTAAGCGCGAGCCGCGACCGCCGTTGGGCGTGCAACGCTGCACATCGTGTTACCACCTCGGGTGCGAACAGGGCTTTTGTTCACAGACGCCGTGCGATGGCGCCGCCTAGGATGACTTCCCGTTTCCCGCGCGCGCCCG
>Ga0207645_10000405_pt1 | contig 35647 bp, 28 predicted proteins | sample KBSM53metaG_FD_184331 | JGI IMG/M metagenome (GOLD analysis project Ga0207645, IMG submission 184331) | Miscanthus rhizosphere microbial communities from Kellogg Biological Station, Michigan, USA - KBS M5-3 metaG (SPAdes) (version 2) | ecosystem: Host-associated > Plants > Roots > Rhizosphere >...
GCATCTGCCTGCGCGAGGTTCTCAAGCGAATAGTTGATCGGCCCGCGATAGTGGCTGCTCAACATGAAGTAGCGGATCACCTCCGGGTCGCGCACCACGTCCAGGACTTCGCGCACGGTGAAGAAATTGCCGAGGGACTTTGACATCTTCTCCTCGTCCACACGAACGAAGCCGTTGTGCACCCACACGTTGACGAACCCCGTATCGCAGGCCGCGCAGGTCTGCGCGATCTCGTTCTCGTGGTGAGGGAACTTGAGGTCCAGGCCGCCGCCGTGGATGTCGAAATGCGGCCCGAGCAGCGCCACCGACATCGCCGAGCACTCGATGTGCCAGCCGGGCCGTCCCGGCCCCCATGGAGACTCCCAGGTCGGCTCGCCGGGCTTCGCGGCCTTCCACAGCACGAAGTCGAGCGGATCGCGCTTGCTCTCGTCGATCTCGACGCGCGCCCCCGCGCGCAGGTCCTCGAGGCGCTTGCCCGACAGACGGCCATAGGGCGCGAAGCTCGCAACCGAATAATAGACGTCGCCGTTGGCGCCCACGTACGCGTGCCCGCGCTCGATGAGCCGCGCCACCATGTCGACGATCTGCGGCAGGTACTGCGTCGCCCGCGGCTCGTGGTCCGCGGGCGCCACGCCGAGAGCCGCGAAGTCCTCCTCGTTCGCGCGGATGAAACGCTCGGTGAGCACGGCCATCGGCTCACCGTTCTCGGCCGCCCGCTTGATGATCTTGTCGTCGATGTCGGTGATGTTGCGCACGAAGGTGACGCGATACCCGGACGCAGCGAGATGGCGGCGCAGCAAATCGAACACGATCATCATCCGGCCGTGTCCGATGTGGCTGTAGTCGTAGACGGTCATGCCGCAGACGTACATCCGCACCTCGCCAGGCCTGATCGGCTTGAACGGCTCCTTGCGACCGGTCATTGAATTGTGGATGCGTAGCATGCCTCGACGACTCGAATGTCTGGAATCAGTTGGCTGTGGCGCGGCGCGCGGCCGCACGCAGACGGGCGGCCACGAGCGCCGGTCCCATCAGCTCGACCAGAGGCGCGAGCTCGGGCCCGTGCGTACTGCCGGTCAGCGCCGCCCGGAGTGGACTATAGAGGGCGGCGCCACGGCGCCCCGACGCGCCCGCGATGGCGCGGGTCCAGGCGGCGAAGTCCGAGCCCGCCGCGAGCGACCCTGCGGCCTGCGCAAAGAACTCCGGTCCAGCATCGGCCAATGTCGCCGCAGCCTGCTCGCCGGGTTCGATCTCGCCCGGCGAGACCACGCCGATCAGAGCGTCGGCATCCGCAGGAAAAAGAAGGTTGCCACGCACCGCGCTGACGAAGCGATCGCGACGCGCATCGTTGCCCAGCGGCGCGAGCCGGCTGCCGAGCCAGTCCATGAGCTCTCCCACCGAGGCGTGGCGCACGGCTTCGCGCTGCCAGTGCCGCAACTGCGTCTCGTCATAGTGCGCCGCGGACCGGCTGACGGCTGCCAGGCGGAAATGCCGTGGCATTTCCGCGGGATCGAGCCAGTGACCGGGTACACCCGCATGCCCGAGCCGCAGCAGATAGTTGGCGATGGCCGCGGACAGATATCCCTGCTCGCGCAGCTCACGCAGCCCCGCGACACCGTCGCGCTTCGAGAGAGGCGCTCCGCCTGACGGCGCCAGCAGAAGCGGCAGGTGCCCGTACGCGGGCGCCGCAAGCTCGAGCGCCTCGAGCAGCAGGAGCTGACGCGGCGTGTTGGCCAGATGATCGTCGCCACGCAGCACGAGGTTGACCTGCATCCGCGCGTCGTCGACGGCATTGCTGAGAAAAAACGACGCGCTGCCGTCGGCGCGCGCGACCACGAAATCGCCGATGTCGTCGCTCACAAACCGCTGCGGTCCATGGATGCGGTCCTCGAAGGAAATTGTCCGTCCCAGGGGCACGCGGAACCGAAGCGCGCTCGTCCGACCCTCGCCGCGACGGCGGTGAACCTCGGCATCGCAAAGCGCCGCGCAGGTCCCGGCGTAACGCGGGGGACGACCCGCCGCGAGCTGGGCGCGTCGCGCGAGGCTCAGCTCTTCGGGCGTGCAGAAGCATGGATAGACCCGACCGGTTGCACGCAGTGTCGCAATCGCCGCCTCGTAGACTGCGCCGCGCTCGCTCTGCAGGTACGGCGCATGCGGGCCGCCCCGGTCCGGACCCTCGTCCCAGTCGAGACCGAGCCATCGCAGATCGCCCAGCACCCGCTCGATGAGCGCCGGCTGGTCGCGGGCGGCGTCGGTGTCCTCGATACGCAGCACGAAACGGCCATCGCCACCGCGCGCAGCGAGGTAGCTGAACATCGCCGTCCGCGCATTGCCGAGATGCAGATGACCGGTAGGGCTGGGCGCGAACCGCGTAACGGGTGAACCATCGATCATGGTGACGCATCTTACCGGAAGAGAAAAAATCGGCTCCGAGTCGCCAACTCGCGCCGGAACCACCTCGAGTCGTGGGAGTCGAGTCGGCATGGACCGATGCCCTTGGCCCTTCGCAGGCGTGCAACGTAACATGCCGACGCCCGCATCACGGTTTCCGCCGCGCCATTGAGCACCCTGTTCGTTTCTGATCTTCACCTCGACGCGGCATGGCCCGACGTCACGACGCAATTCATTGCGTTTCTGCGGCGGGAGGCGCGCGTCGCCAGCACGCTCTACATCCTGGGTGACCTGTTCGAAGTCTGGATCGGCGACGACGACCCAGATCCCGCGAAGCGCGAGGTGCTCGCGGCGCTGCGCGAGCTCACCGCCTCCGGTGTGCCGTGCTTCGTAATGCACGGCAACCGCGACTTCATGCTGGGCGACCGGTTCTGCCGCGACACCGGCTGCAGGCTGCTTGCCGACGGCACCATCGTCGAGCTCGACGGCGAGCGCGTACTGCTGATGCACGGTGACGTGCTCTGCACCGACGACGTGAGCTATCAGCGGCTGCGTCGGATCGTGCGCAATCCGCTCGTGCGGTGGATTTTCAGGCACCTGAGCCTGGCACAGCGCGAGCGGCTCGCCGGACGACTGCGCGCCGGAAGCCGCATGCACACGACCGCGACCGCGCCGGAAATCATGGACGTTAATGACATGGCGGTCCGGGACGCATTCCGTCGCTCACGGGTTCACACGCTGATCCACGGTCATACGCATCGTCCAGCGGTGCATCGGCTCGACATCGATGGAGCGCCGGTACGGCGCATCGTGCTCGGCGACTGGCACAGGTCCGGCAGCGTGCTCGACTGGAGCTCGTCCGGTGCGGACCTCCGCGTGCTGCCGCGCTAGGCTGCGACGCCCGCCAGCAGCTCGTCGATCAGCGCGACGATCTCAGCGGCCGCGGACGGTCTTTCGGCAGGGTCCTTTGCAAGCAGCGCGTCGAGCAGCGGCTGCACGTGCCCGAGCCTCGGTGGCAGGCTCGGTATAGGCGCGTTCGCATGACAGTAGATCACGCCCATCGCGGTCTCCGCGACATACGGTTTCTCCCCGGTAAGGAGCTCGTGCAGCACGATCCCAAGGCTGTAAAGGTCGCTGCGCTCGTCGAGCGGCTTGCCGTGCCCCTGCTCCGGGCTCATGTAGTGCGGCGTTCCGAAGATCACACCGGTCGCCGTGATGTCGCTCTCGAGCCCGAGCTGACGCGCCAGACCGAAGTCGATGAAAGCGGCGCTGCCGTCCTCACGCAGCATCACGTTGCCGGGCTTGACGTCCCGGTGCAGGACGCCGACCGCATGCAGCGCGCCGAGCGCACCGGCCATCTGGCGCAGGAACCCGAGCGCCTCGCGCCACGGCAAGGACTGACCCATCCGCTGCCGGAGGTCACCACCCGGGAAGTACTCCATCGCGAGAAATACGTGATCGTCGGCCACCCCGATGTCGTAGATGCGCGCGATGTTGGGGTGGTCGAGATGCGCTACCAGGTGATACTCGCGCAGGAAGCGGTCGAAGGTGTCGCCACCCTCGACGATGTCGGGGACCTGCCTGAAGATCTTGAGCACACGCTGCTCGCCGGTTTTTGGAAGCTCGGCGAGGTAGACGCTCGATGAACCGCCGACGGCGATGCGCTGCAGACAGCGGTAACCACGCACACGCACCGAGCCGAAGCGATCCGGAGGCGTCGGCGCGCGTGCCGCGCGGCTCGCCTCGTGCAGCACATTGTGCTGCCGGCCGACGACCTCGCGCAGGGCCTCGGCGAGCTGCTCGTGCTCGAAGTCGGTGCGCGGCAGTACGCGCAGCGCCCCGGCGGACGATGCCCGCAGCTCCAGCTCCGCGTGGTCGGTCGGCCCGAAATAGACGATCGGCGGAAACCCCGGCCGCAGCCGCAGGTTGACCAGCCACTCGAGACCGCGTTCCTCCTCGACGTCGTGGTCGAGCAGCACGACGTCGTACGCCGAGCCGGTGAACGCGGCTCGCAAGCGTCCGCGCGTCGCGGGCTCGTATTCCGCCGGCAGTGCGTCCGCCCATTCGAGGGTCACGTGATGTGCCAGGAGCTGACGGTACTCGGGACGGTCACTGACGATGAGCACGCGCAGTGTCATCGCGTCGTATCCCTGAGCCCGAGAACCAGGTCACCGACGTTGGTATCGGTGGGGCCGGTATGCAGCAGATCGCCGCATTCCTCCAGGTAGGTGCCGGAATCCGCGCGCAGGAGGTGCGCGGGCCCATCGAGACCGGCGGCCGCTCCGCGCGCGCAGGTCGAGTCGTCAACGATTGCGCCTGCATCGTCGCTGCTGCCGTCGATCCCGTCGGTCCCCGCAGCGAGCAGCGTGAGTCCTGTCTCGCCCGCCATCGCGAGCGCAGCGGCAAGCGCAAGCTGCTGGTTGCGTCCGCCGCGGCCCGGATTGGGAGGCAGGATGACGCTCGATTCGCCGCCCCAGATCCAGAACGTGCCCGGCGCGGCGGCGGCGATGCGCCGCGCGAAGGTTCGGCCGAGATCGGCCGCGTTGCCCGAGAATTCGCCGCGCCCGGAGCGCACCGCGAGCCGTCCGCAGCTCCGGGCGCGGTGGCGTGCCGCCACGCGGGCATGACGGTTGGCCGCGACGATCCGCGACGCCACCCGCGGCGGCGGCGCACGGTCCTGGGACACCGGGCAGCGCGCAAGTACGTCGGCGACTTCGACCGGCAGCGCATTCGGCATCCGGTTCTCGCGGGGCGAGCGATGCAGCAGACCTGAGCCGATTACGGCGGGATCGTCACCCGGTACATCCGAGATCATGAGCGCGAGCCCGGGCCGCGGTGCGGCGAGCGCGGCCAGCCCTCCGCCCTTCAGACGCGAGAGGCGCCTGCGCACGGCGTTGATCGAAGCGATTCCGAGCCCGGACCCCAGCAGCCAGCTGTTTACGCGCTGCAACTCCTCCAGTGTGATTCCCGGCGACGGCACCTCGACCAGGCTCGAGGCCCCACCCGAAATCAGCCAGAGGATGCGCGCGTTTCGCCGCAGGCCCTGGACGAACTCGACGACCGCCAGGCCGGCCATGAGGCTCCGGGCATCGGGGCGCGGATGCGCCGATTCGATCACACGAACGCGCGCATTCTGCAGAACGTCGATCATCGACACAGCACCCGGTACGGTCACCAACAGCGCCCCCGCTACCCGTTCGCCGAGAACATCGGCGGCGCCCGCCGCCATGGCGCCTGCCGCCTTGCCGATGGCGACGACGTGCCATCGTCCGTCCAGCGCTTCGCGATCGAGCTGTCGTCTCACGCAGCGGCGCCCATCAACGGCGCACAGCGCCTCTCGAAAGCACTCCAGCAGCAGTGAACGGCTCCCAGACGGCCGCCGCTGCTGCGGAGAGACCGACCGCCGGGCGATCGCCGGTGGCCGCTCAGACGCTCCCGACGGCCTTGAGCGAGCCACGGCCACGCTTGCGCGCCTTGGCCTGGTCCGATCGCTCGGACTCCACGCGCGCCAGGTATTCCGGTGTCACGTCGCCCGTGACGTATTCACCCGAGAAACAGGAGGTGTCAAACTCGGTCACCACCGCATCGTGGTGCTTGACGGCGCGTACGAGGTCGTCGAGATCCTGATAGATGAGCCAGTCGGCACCGATGATATTCGCCACCTCCTCGTCGCTGCGACCGGCCGCGACGAGTTCCGAGGCGGCCGGCATGTCGATGCCGTACACGTTCGGATAACGGACCGGCGGAGCGGCAGAGGCGAAGAACACCTGGCGCGCGCCGGCCTCGCGTGCGAGATCGATGATCTGCGCGGAGGTCGTGCCGCGCACGATCGAGTCGTCGACCAGCAGCACGGTCTTGCCCTTGAACTCCAGGCCGATCGCGTTCAACTTGCTTCGCACCGAGCGCGTACGCAGGTCGTGGCCGGGCATGATGAAGGTACGACCGATGTAGCGGTTCTTGATGAAGCCCTCGCGGTACTTCGCGCCAAGGAGCTGCGCGACCTGCAGCGCGCTGGTTCGGCTGGTGTCGGGTATCGGGATCACGACGTCGATGCCGTGTTCCGGTCGCACCCGCCGGATCTTCTCGGCCAGCAGCTCGCCCATCCGCAGCCGCGCCTTGTAGACCGAGATGTTGTCGATGATCGAGTCGGGGCGCGAAAAATACACGTACTCGAAGATGCATGGCGTGTGGCGCGGGGACTCGACGCATTGCTGCGCGTAAAGCCTGCCCTGTTCGTCGATGAACACGGCTTCGCCGGGCCCTACGTCACGCAGCAGCTCGAAGCCCAGCATGTCGAGCGCGACGCTCTCCGAGGCCAGCATGTGCTCGCGGCCGCGGGGGCCATCCCGGCTGCCGATCACCAGCGGCCGTATTCCGTGCGGGTCGCGGAAACCGAGCACGCCATGACCAAGAATCATCGCGACAACCGCGTACGCTCCGCGGCAGCGTCGGTACACCGCGCTCACGACCGCGAAGATGTCGTCGGCGGACGCCCGTGGCGTCCCGAAGCGCTGCATCTCGCTGGCGAGGACGTTGAGCAGCACCTCGGAGTCGGAGCTGGTGTTCAGATGCCTGAGATCCTCGCGCACGAGCACCTCGGACAGCTCGGCGGCGTTGGTGAGGTTGCCGTTATGCGCGAGGCAGATGCCGTACGGTGAGTTGACATAGAAGGGCTGCGCCTCGTCCGAGCTGTCGCATCCCGCCGTGGGATAGCGGACGTGCCCTACGCCCATGTTGCCCTTCAGCCGCAGCATGTGTTTCTGCTGGAACACGTCGCGGACCAGGCCGTTTTCCTTGCGCAGGAAGAGCGCGCCCTCGTGTGCGGTCATGATGCCCGCGGCATCCTGGCCGCGATGCTGCAGCACCGTAAGCGCATCGTAGAGCTGCTGGTTGACCGGGCTGTGACTGACGATGCCGACGATGCCGCACATGTTTCTCAGGTCTCCTCAACCGCGGCGTCGACCATCTGCCTGCCAGTCTCGACGTAGCTGCGAAGGATACCCGCCATCTCGATTCCCGCGGGCATCAGGGTCGAGCGTTTCCACCAGGACTCCGAGTCGAGCTTCGCGGCCTGCCCGAGCATTACCGCGAACCCGGCGATCACGGCGCCGCGCACCAGCCCGAACACCGAACCGAGCATGCGGTCGAGTCCCAGGCTCAAACCCGAGCGCTGCACCAGGTAACTCAGCAGACCAGCGAGCAGCCAACCCACGATGACGACCGCGAGCAGGAGGATACCGCGTGCTACCCAGACCTGGAGCGCCGTATGGGCCAGCGCGCCGCCGAGATGTGGTTCCAGCAGACCGGAATACTTCCATGCGACCCACAGACCGACCAGCCAGGCAAGCAATGCGATCGATTCGCGGAGGAAACCGCGTACGGCGCCGAAGACTATCGAGAGGAGAATGACTGCGATCAGTATGTAGTCCACTGCGGTCATGCGGCTGCCATTTCGATCGCACGTCGTCGGAGGCCGCGAATCTTACCAGAGTGGCCCGCGCCAGGACGCGCGACAGTAGAAAGCTCGTACGGTCTGCGCCGCATCACCTCAATCGTTGGCGACGAGCGAGACCGGCAGGCCGCGCGCTTTCAGGCGGCCGGCAAGCGCGTCCGCAGCCGCGCGCGCGGACTCGGGACCGACTCGTACACGATGCAGGGACGTGCCGTTGCGCGCGATGGGCGAGACATAGGCGGCAAAGCCATCGGCTTCGAGCTGCTCGACAAGCTTCCGCGCCGACTCGGCCGACCCGAACGCGCCAACCTGCACGGACCATGTGCCGCGCGAGGGTCGGGCGTTGACGGATGCCGCCGGTGGTTCTACCTCCGCCGGTGCGCTTGCGGCGCCGGCAACGGGGTCAGTCCGATCGGAGCCGCGCTCCGACGCGGCTGTCGCAGGCTTGGTCTCGCGTGGCGCAGCCGCTTCGCGCGCGGCCGTCGACACTACCGGCGGCCGCGCCGCTGCAGTGTCGTCGCGGTCCGACGGAGACGCCTGAGCGCGGGCCGGCCGCTCGGACGCGAGCGGCGAGGACTCGGGCGTGTATGGACGCGGCAGGTTGGCATCGGCGGCCGCCGGGGATCCGGCCTTGCCGAGCTCGATGGTGTAGGTGCGCGTCGGGCCATTGTTCAACGTAGTGTCGGCCGCACCCGTTGTCTCGGTGGTCGCGGCCTTGCGACCGGACAGTAGCTCGGGAACCACCAGTACCACGACGAGCACCAGCACGCTCGCACCGATCAGGCGCGCTTTCAATGATCGATCCATGGCGCGGATTATAGTCATCCGTGTGTGGCGACGACGCCCGCGCGTGCGAGCTCTTCGAGCGCGGGTCCGACGGTGTGAAAGGAACCGAAGACCACGATTCGGTCTCCTTCGCGGACGCGACTGCGCGCGAAGTGCATCGCCTCGCCGATCCCGCCACCCGGATGCAGGTCGAGGTTGACCGTACTTGCGCGCCGGGCGAGCTCGATGCCGTCGAGACCGCGCGGACCCTCGGTCGTCGCCGCGATCCATGTGTCGACGCATCCGCGCAGTTCAGCGAGCACCCCGGGCACGTCCTTGTCCGCCAGCATCCCGCAGACGGCAATCGTCCGGCCGCGACCCCGAGTGGCGCGCAGGCTTGCGGCGAGCACCCGTGCCGCCGCGGGGTTGTGTGCTACATCGAGGATCCACTCCACGTCACGATCGGCGATCCTCTCGAATCGGCCAGGCAGCGCGACGCGTTCGAGACCGCGTGCGATTGCGTCAACGGTGAGCGGCAGACGCGATTGCAGCTCGCGAATTGCCGTGATCGTCGTTGCTGCGTTGCCGATCTGCGCGATTCCCGCAAGCGCCGGGGCCGGCAGGTCGGCGAGTCTTTCGGCCGCCTCCTGCTTCCCTAACACGAGGTCCCAGCGACCCGTGGCTCGCCGAACTTCGCGGAAGTCGCGCCCGCGGATCCTGAGCAGCGCACCCTCGGCGTGCGCCGCCTCGATCAGCGAGTCTGGAGGCGGCTCCTCACCGCCATACACGGCCGGTCGGCCGGCGCGAAAGATGCCTGCCTTCTCGCGCGCGATGCTCTCGAGATCCGCACCCAGCCATTCCGCGTGATCGATCCCAAGCGAAACGACAACCGCCACGTCGGCGTCGACGATGTTTACCGCGTCGAGCCGCCCGCCCATGCCTACCTCGAGGACGATCGCATCCGGCTCCGCCGTCTCGAAGATGAGGAGCGCCGCCAGCGTATTGAACTCGAAGAAAGTGAGCGTATCCGGCCCGAGCGCATCAGCGATGCGCTCGAACGACACGACGAGCGAGGCAGCCGACACCGCCTGCCCCTGCAGACGGATGCGCTCGACATAGGAGACGAGATGCGGCGAGGTGAAGGTGCCCGTGCGGTAACCTCCTGCGCGGAGAATCGAATCGGCGAGCGCGACGCACGAGCCCTTGCCGTTGGTGCCACCGATCGTGATCACCGGGCAGTCGGGCGGCGACCAGCCGGTACGCCGGGCGACCCGCTCCACCCGCTCGAGACCCGGCTCGATCGGTTGCGGATGCAGGCCGAGTTGCCAGTCGAGCCAGGCGTCGAGTCCGTCGAACCGCATCCGACGCGGCATCTCAGGCGGGCTCCGCCACGGCCTCCGGACGTGGTTGGCGCGTGAGGAGCGCGATCACCGCCGCGATCCGATCGCGCATGTCGCGACGATCCACGATCATGTCGATGGCGCCGTGCTCGAGCAGGAATTCGCTGCGCTGGAACCCCTCGGGCAGCGTTTCGCGCACTGTCTGTTCGATTACACGCGGCCCCGCAAAGCCGATCAGGGCGCGCGGCTCCGCAAGGTTGAGATCACCGAGCATGGCGAGACTGGCGGACACGCCCCCCGTCGTGGGGTCAGTGAGCACGGATATGTACGGCAGACCCGCCTCGGCCATCCGTGTCAGGACCGCGCTGGTCTTGCTCATCTGCAGCAGCGAGAGCAGCCCTTCCTGCATACGTGCACCGCCGCTGGAGGAGAAGGACACCAGCGAGGCGCGCTGCTCCAGGCAGTGTTCGGCGCCCCGCACGAAGCGCTCACCGACCACCGAGCCCATCGAACCGCCGAGAAAGCGGAACTCGAATGCACAGGCCACGACCGGCAGCCCCTGCAGTGTGCCGGCCATGACGACCAGTGCGTCCTTCTCGCCCGTCTGCTTCTGCGCCGCCTGCAGCCGATCGCGATAGCGCTTGTTATCGCGGAACTTGAGCGGATCCTCGGGCTCGATCTCGGTGGCGAGCTCCCGCGTCGAGTTCTCGTCCAGGAACCGGTTAAGCCTGTCGCGCGCGCCAATGCGCATGTGGTGGCTGCACTTGGGACAGACGTGCAGGTTGCGGTCGAGCTCGGCGCGGTACAGCACCGCGTCGCAGGCGGGGCACTTGATCCAGAGACCCTCCGGTACGGAGCGCGTGCGGCGCTCGGTCTTGATCCGGGACGGCATGATCTTCTCGAACCAGGTCACGATGGCTCCTCGGTGGCCTCGCGAGTCTATACGCCGCCGAGGCCGCGACAAGAACCGTCCGCGTCCGCGGGCGGAATCCCGAATTCCGCGGGGTACTCGACATGCGTGAGATACAGCCCCTGTGGCGGTGCGGTGACGCCTCCCCGGCGCCGATCGCGTGTCTCGAGCAGCTCGGCGATCCACTCCCCGGGCCGGCGCTCGGTGCCGACCGCGATTAACGCCCCGGCAATGTTGCGGACCATGTGGTGCAGGAAGGCGTTGGCGCGCACGGTGATAACCACGGATGCCTCGCGGCGCTCAACGGCGATGTGCATCATCCGGCGCACCGCCGAGGCGGACTGACATTCCGCCGCGCGGAACGACGAGAAGTCATGCTCGCCGAGGAGGACCTGCGCGGCCGAATGCATGGCACCCGCGTCGAGCGCCCGGCGCACCCAGCATGCCTGTCCCCGCAGGAGCGCCGGCCGGCAGGACTGGTTTACGATCCGGTAGACATAAGTGCGGGACAAGGCGCTGTACCGCGCATGAAACCGCTCAGGCACGGACCTTGCCCAAAGCACGGAGATCTCGGCGGGCAGCTCGGTGTTCGATCCCAGTACCCAGGCGCGCGGGGCGCGTGGCGCCGCGCTGTCGAAATGCCCGACCTGCATTAGGGCGTGCACGCCGGCGTCGGTGCGGCCGGCAGCGGTCACCTCAACCGCATGATCCGCGACGGCCGACAACGCGCGTTCCAGCGCCTGCTGGACGCTCCGCCCGTGCGACTGCGCCTGCCATCCGGCAAACGCGGTTCCGTCGTACTCGATTCCCAGCGCTATCCGGACCAGCGGCGCCTCAGGGCAGGCTCGACATGAGGCGCTGGGCTTCCTGCTTCTGGGTGTTGCTGCCTTCCTGGAGGACCTCCTCCAGGATGCTGCGAGCGCCCTCGGGGTCGCCCATGTCGATGTAGGCGCGCGCCAGATCGAGCTTGGTACCGACCTCGCTCATCGTCGCCGGCTCGTCACCGGGTGCGAAACCCGTTCCGCGGGCGCCCGGGCCCGGCTGAATCCCCGTCGATTCGATGGTTGGCAGCTCACCGGTAGGATCGAGAAGCGGCATGATTCCCGTCTCGTCGACCTTCGCGATCTTGAGCGTCTGCGTCCTGTCGCGCGTAATGCCGGTCTGGTTGAGGGTGTCCTCCTCCTCCTCGACGGCGACCGCGCCTCGGTTGATTGCGGGTCGCCTGTTTGTATCGTCGACATTGGGTGGCGCACCGCGATGTGCTGCGGGCCGTTCGACCGTGTCGTCGGTCTGTGCGCGACGCATCGGTCGCTCGACGGTGTCCTCGACCTGGTTGCGGCGCACGGGCCGCTCGACCGTGTCTTCGAGCAGACCCGCCCGCGCCGGTCGCTCGACGGTGTCCTCGACCTGGGCAGATGAGGATGGCGCGAGCAGATCCTCCGCGTCTTCGAGGCTGCCAAGCTCGTCGACCTCGAGACCGAGGTTTTCGAGTGCCACTTCCTCGGTCGGCTCTACCGCCGACGGGTCGAACAACTGCGACTCCACCGTCGGAGCTAGCGATGCGAGGTCGGCGCCGCGCAGCGGTTCGTCGAGTATGAAGTCGATGCCCGCATGGTCGGCACCGGCGTCGGGCCTGTCGAGATCGATGTCGGTCTCGGTGAATTCGGGCCCTTCTGCCAGGAAGTCCAGATCGGTGAGCTGCTGCGTCGCGGCCAACTCCATGTCGACGCTGATCGCTGCCGAGCCCGAGGCCTGGGCGAACATCGGCTCCTCGGGGGCAATCTGCTTGCCCATGATAAGGACCTTGTCCCACTCGCCTGCCGACATGCTGGTCCGCTCCGGACGCATCTCGCGGGCAACCTCGAGGAACCGGTCACGGTTGCCCCAGACGAAGAAGATCTCGAGCAGCTTGAGCCGCAGATCGCGCCGCTGGGGCTCGCGCTTGATCGCAAGCTGGACCAGATCGGCGGCCTGATCGTACAGACCGTAGGCCATGTGGAAGTCAGCTTCCGCCAACGGGTCGCCCGCCTCGATGCTCACCGCCGAATCGTTCGACAGCGTGTCGTCGAGCGACGCGGGCTTGCGTGCGGCTTCCGGCTCCGCCGCTGCCACGCCCGCTACGGGGCGCGGCCTTGGCGGCGGCACCTCGACCGGATGCTTCTCCTCGACCAGGATGTCCGCCTCGCGCGGCGCGAGCTTGACCGAGCGCAGATCGGTGTCGCGCGGCGTAAACACCTCGTCGAATGTGTCCGGGCCCTCGGCCTGCTGCCGCCTGCGGCGCAAGAACACGAATGCCAGCGCAAACAGGGCAAGCGCGGCCAGGGCCCACCAGTACTCCATCAGTCGATCGAGAACCGACGGTTCAGGCTCGGTTACTGCCGCCGGCGCGGGTTTCGCCTTCGGTTCCGGCGCGGGTTCCTCGGCCACGGGCTCCGGGACGGGCACGGGCTCCGCCACCGGAGCTTCGGCGAGCGGCGCCGTGTCCGTCGGCGCCTCGGCCACCGGCTCCGGGGCCGTCGCTTCCGGCGCGGAAGGCGTAGCGGGCTCCGTGGCCGGCGCGGTCGGCACGGCCTGCCCCTGCAGACTCGCGAGCTCGGCGTTTCGTACTTCGAGCAGCCGGCGGGCCTCGGCCAGCTCGGCCTCGAGCTGCCGGACGCGGGCCTGCAACTCCCCTGACGCCGCGCCCGGCGCGGTAGCCGTTGCGGACGGAACCGCGGTCGAGGCCGCAGCGCTGCCCTGCTCCGGTGTCACCAGCCGCAACCTGCCCTCGGCATCCGCGCCGCCCGACGCATCGCGCCATTGACGGTACTGGCGCGAGACCTCGGCTGCTGCCTCGCCGGCCGAGATCTGCCCCATTGCCGCGGTGTCCGGGATCGCCAGATCGCTGCCCGCCCGAAGGACGTTGATATTGCCGTCGAACGCCTGCTGGTTCGCCTGGTAGATGGCGAGCATGGCCCGATTCACGTCCGAGCGCGTACCCGGGTATGCACCACTCGCGATCTGCCAGAGGGTGTCGTTGGCCTGGACCCGATACGTGGAGCCCGGCTCGATACTGGGCGCCGCGGCCCTGCCGCTGGAAGGCGCGCGGTCCTCAGCGGCGCTGGTGCTGGGAGCGCGATCCTCGGCGGGCGGCGGCACATATGTCTCCGCCGGCGCCGGGCGCGGCGCGGCCGTCGTTGCCCGGGGTGTCGCGACCGGCGCATCGGCGACAGCCGGCCCCGGTGCATACACCGGCGGGTCGAGCAGCACGGTGTACTCACGGAGCAACCGTCCGCGGGGCCAATTGGCGTCGATGAGAAAGGTGACAAACGGCTCGGTCACCGGCCTGGGCGAGGTGACACGCAGGACTTCCCGGCCGCTGGAGTCGCGGTCAACGGCAAAGGTGAACTCGGACAGGTAGGCCGGTCGATCGAGGCCGTACCGGGCAAAGGTGTCGTTGGAGGCGATCGAGGCGCGGAGCGCCGCCAGATCCTCGGCGGTCGCGTCGACGAGCTGGATCTCCGCATCGAACGGCTGGTTCAGCGAAGACCTGAGACGGATGTCCCCCAGGCCGAGCGCATGTAGCACCGGCGGGCTCAGCAATGCGCCAAGCAACAGAATACGGCGAACGGCAATCTTCATTCGGGGCTCCCCGCGCACGCAATCGTGTTCCCGGGCGGTCGGCCACTGCACCGGGGGTTATTCACGTGACTTCTTCAAATTAGACATAACTATAGCCGACAGCTACATCCACGCCCACCTGTCGACGGGGCTGGCCGGCATATGTAGCGTGTCCCGGCCCGATCGGTCCGGACGCGGTGCACAGTTCCGCCCTCAGCGTGCACGCGTGATGTCGGGGGTCGGCGAGCGGACGTCGGAGTTCTGCGCCCGGTGCCGGAGAAAATGATCCACGAGCACGAGGGCAAGCATCGCCTCGGCGATCGGTACGGCGCGCAATCCCACGCAGGGGTCGTGGCGACCGGTCGTCGAGACCTCGACCGGCTGTCCGGCCACGTCAATGGTGCGACCCGGCAGGACGATGCTGGAGGTGGGCTTGAGGGCGAGGCTGACGATGATGTCCTGGCCGGAACTGATGCCGCCGAGGGTGCCACCGGCGTGGTTGGACAGAAAGCCGGCGGGAGTGAGCTCGTCGCGATGCTGCGAGCCGCGCTGCTCGACGACACCGAACCCGTCTCCGATCTCCACGCCCTTGACCGCGTTGATCCCCATCATCGCCGAGGCAAGGTCGGCATCGAGTCGGCCGAACACGGGCTCGCCGAGACCCTGAGGCACGCCACGGGCGCACACGGTGACACGCGCACCGACCGAATCCCCCTCGCGCCGCAGCCGGTTGATCAGCTCCTCCAGCTCCGCGATCCGCGACGGGTCGGGACAAAAGAACGGGTTGCGGTCCGCGGCATCGAGATCCGCGAGGGCAAACCTGAGCGGGCCCGCCTGCGCCAGCCAGCCGTGGATCGTCACCCCCAGCCGCTCGCGCAGGTACTTGCGCGCGATGGCACCAGCCGCGACGCGGATCACCGTCTCGCGCGCGGAAGAGCGTCCGCCACCACGATGGTCGCGCATTCCGTACTTCTGCTGATAGGTGTAATCGGCATGACCCGGACGGAAGCGGTCGCGGATCTTCTCGTAGTCATATGAGCGCTGGTCCTCGTTCTCGACGACGACGCCGATCGGAGTTCCCGTCGTGCGGCCCTCGAATACCCCGGACAGGATCCGCACGCGGTCGGTTTCGCGCCGCTGGCTGGTGAACCGGGACGTCCCCGGCCGGCGGCGATCGACGTCGCGCTGCAGGTCCGCCTCTTCAAGCGGAAGGCCGGGCGGACAACCGTCAACGACTCCGCCCAGCGCGGGGCCGTGACTTTCGCCGAACGTGGTGAGCGTAAACGCGCGCCCGAATGAATTACCCGACATGCTCACTCCGTCAAGACGTGTGACGCGCCTCGAGCTCGGCGCGCGTCAGCAAGAAGACACCACCGCCGCCATGCTCGAACTCCAGCCACACGAAGGGCAGATCGGGATACGCGGCGACGAGCCGCGCAGCGCTGTCGCCGACCTCGACGAACAGCGTGCCGTCCGCCTCGAGGTGACGTGCTGCGCCGGCGAGGATGCGCCGCACGACATCGAGACCATCGGCGCCTGCGCGCAGCGCGAGATCCGGCTCGTGAGCATATTCGCGCGGCAACTCGGCCATCTCGGCGTCGCTCACGTAGGGCGGGTTGGAAACGATCATATCGTAGCGGCGGCCCGCAACCGGCTCGTACAGGTCGCCCCCGAACAGCTGCACGCGATCGGCGAGGTCGTGCCGTAGGACGTTACGGTGCGCGAGCTCGAGCGCCTGCGGCGAGATGTCGACCGCATCCACGTGGCTCTCGGGCAGGGCACGTGCGCACGCAATGGCAATGCATCCGGACCCGGTGCCCAGGTCGAGCACGCGCTGGACTCGTGCGGGATCGACCCACGGCCGGAACTCGGCCACTATCAGCTCAGCGAACGGCGACCGCGGCACGATCACCCGCGGATCAACCTCGAACTCGAGCCCGGCAAACCACATGTGCCCCATCAGGTACGCCGCCGGCATGCGGCTGCGGATTCGCTCCGCGAAGGTCGCGAGGACCGCGTCACGCTCGCGCGCATTCGGCCGCGTCCCGTAAGCCTCGGCGGCCCTGTCATGATCGAGCCCGAGCACGTGAAAGACGAGCGCCGCCGCGTCGTCGACTGCGGTCTCCGTCCCATGCCCGTACGCGAGGCCTGCGCGCTCGAACTCCGCCGCGCCAAAGCGAATCAGGTCCGCGACATTCGCATCACACGGCGGGACTCGCACAAAGCCCCGGGTGGTCATAGGGTGCGTGGGCGATGTGGGATAATCGCGCCCCCTCCAGGTCCCGGTTTCCCGTTGCTCCGCATGTCCGCACGCCCTCTGCTGATCGGCGCCGTCGCGATTGTAGCGTTTGCCGTCGGCGCGATTGTCGCTCGCGGCTGGCAGGGTCGATTGTCCGAGGCGCCGGATCACGCGACCGAGTTCGTACCACCGCACGCGCTCCCCACGATCGCCCTTCTGGACCAGGACGGCCAACCGCTCGATGCGGCATTCTTCACGCGCGGGTGGACGCTGGTGTTCTTCGGCTTCACCCGCTGCCCCGACGTCTGTCCGACCACGCTCGCGACGCTTGCGCAGACACGCGCGACACTCACCGACCTGCCGACCGGACAGCAGCCGCGCGTGCTCCTCGTGAGCGTGGACCCCGAGCACGACCAGCCAGCGCTGCTCGCCGACTATGTCCGCCACTTCGACCCGAGCTTTCATGCGGCCACAGGGGATCCCGCCGCCGTGGCCACTGTCGCCGCCGGCTTCGGCGTGCCATACGCCAAGGTGGCGCCGGGCCCAGACGCATACTCCGTCGAGCACGGTGCAGGGATCTTTTTCGTGGCGCCAGACGGCATCGCGGCGTACTCGAGCGCGCCGCACGATGCCGCCGTGCTGGCGCGCGACTACCGGCGAGTCCTCACGCGGCACGGGACGAGGCGATGACCGCGGGCGATGCGCCGGCCGCGGGCGCGACTGATCGCGCATTTGCGCTGCTGCAGGAGATTGTGCCCCAGCACCTCCTGTCCCGCGGCATGCATCGGCTCGCACGCAGCACCCGGCCAGAGCTCAGGAACATGGCGATCCGGATGCTGCTGCGTGCCTATCCACAGATTGATCTTGGCGAGGCTGCCGAAGCCGACCCGTACCGCTACCCCTCGTTCAATGCGTTCTTCACGCGCGCACTCAAGGCCGGCGTGCGGCCGATCGCGCCCGGCGCCGATGTGCTGGTCTCGCCGGTCGACGGCAGCCTGAGCCAGCTCGGCGAGCTCGATGCGGGTCGCATGCTGCAGGCCAAGGGCATCGAGTACACCGCGGCCGCGCTGCTCGGAAGCGGGTCGGCGGCCGCGCAATACGCCGACGGACGCTATGCCTGCATGTATCTCGCGCCTTTCGATTACCACCGTATCCACATGCCGCTCGATGCCCGGCTGCGCACCACGCGCTACCTGCCGGGCCGGTTGTTCAGCGTCAACGCGGCGACGGCGCGCACGATACCCGGACTGTTTGGCGTCAATGAGCGAGTCGTTTGCGAGTTCGACACACGCGTGGGCGCACTGGCGCTCGTCATGGTGGGAGCTCTGTTCGTCGGCAGCATCGAGACGGTGTATGCCGGCGAAATAAATCCGCCGGCAAGCCGCGGCGGATCACCGCGCGAGATCGCCGCCGGCCAGGGCATGGAATTTCGCAAGGGCGACGAGCTCGGGCGATTCAATATGGGCTCGACCGTCGTGCTTCTGTGGCAACGAATGGCGGGAGAGTTTGCGCCTGGCCTGGCCCCGGGTGCGCGGCTGCGGCTGGGACAGCTGCTCGCCAGTACGAAGGCGCCCTCGTGAGCGGAGCCGCCTGGAGGCCCACCGGGTCGCTCGAGACGTTGCGGTTACGCGCGCTCATGTTGCGCCGCGCGCGCGAGTACTTCGCCGCGACCGACGCGCTCGAGGTCGAGACGCCGATCCTGGTGCGCTCGGCGGTGACGGACGTGCACCTCGAATCGCTCGAGGTGCGCCGCGCAGGGGGTGAGCGCGCCGGGTTCCTGCACACCTCGCCCGAATACGCGATGAAGCGCCTGCTCTGTGCCGGCGCGCCGGACATCTACCAGGTCTCGAAGGTATTCCGCGATGGAGAGCGCGGTCGGCTTCACAACCCCGAGTTCACGATGATCGAGTGGTATCGGCTCGGGATCGACCATCATGCGCTGATGGACGACGTCGAGCGGCTGCTCAGCCACATGTTCGCGGGGCGGGTGAGCCCCGCGGCCAGCCGCCACCTGACTTACAGGGCCGCGTTCGAAGCCAGCCTGGGCGTCGACCCGATCGACGGCCCGGTAGACGAGCTGACCTCGGCGCTGGCGGCGCGCGGCGCAGACGTGCCCGCCGTGCTCGCGGGTGAGCGCGACGCGCTCTGCGACCTCGGCCTTTCGCTCTACGTGGCGCCCTCCTTTCCGGCCGACCGGATCACCTTCCTGCACGCCTTCCCAGCGTCGCAGGCGGCGCTGGCACGGATCGAAGGAGCCGTTGCCGCCCGCTTCGAGGCCTTCTGGGGCTCGATCGAGCTGGCGAACGGATTCGATGAGCTCGGCGATGCAGCCGAGCAGGCCGCTCGCTTTGCGGGCGACACTGCGCAGCGCGCGCGCACCGGCCTCCCGAGCCACGCGCCGGACGAGGCGTTTCTCGCCGCGCTCGGCGCAGGGCTCCCGCGCTGCTCCGGCGTGGCGCTGGGCTTCGACCGCGCCGTCATGATCGCAACCGGCGCGCGGCACATCGATGAGGTAGTAGCGTTTCCCGCGGAACGAGCCTGACGGAGGGCATCCGGATGCACGAGCAGCACTTCGAGATCGCGGAAGGCGGATACGCGGACTACGCCGAGCTCGCCCGCGGCCTCGAGTCGCTCCTCGCCGGGGAACCGGATCTGATCAGTTGCGCCGCGAACATGACTTCACTCATCTACTACGGGCTGCCGGATCTCAACTGGGTTGGGTTCTACCTGCTCGATGCTGCCAGCGGGGATCTCCTCGTCGGGCCATTCCAGGGCCGGCCCGCCTGCGTGCGCATCCCTCTTGGCAGGGGCGTTTGCGGTACCGCCGCCGCCGAGCGGCGCACGGTGCTGGTCGCCGACGTGCACGCGTTTCCCGGCCACATCGCCTGCGACGCGGCTTCCCGTTCGGAGCTCGTGGTCCCGGTCATCGCGGGTGGACAACTGATCGGCGTCCTGGATCTCGACAGCCCGCGCCTCGCGCGATTCGATGTCGACGATGCGCGTGGCATCGAGTCGCTGGTGGAGGTATTCGTCCGCGCCGTCCGCGCCTGAACCGCGCGTATCGGATGTCGCCGGCGTCAGCTCTTGGCGCGCGCGATATAGGCCGCGGTCCGCGTGTCGACGCGGATGACCTCGCCCTCGTTGATGAAAAGCGGGACCCGGACGACGGCACCGGTCTCGAGCTCGGCGGGCTTCTGCCCGCCCGTCGCGGTGTCACCGCGTACGCCGGGATCCGTCTTGACGATCTTGAGCTCGACGTGCGGCGGCGCGTTGACGGCGAGCGGCACACCGTTCCAGAGCATCACGTTGCAATGCACGCCATCCTTGAGCCATGACGCGGCGTCGCCCATCGCCTCCTTGCCAGCCGTGAACTGCTCGAAGGTGTCGGGCACCATGAAGTGCCAGAACGCGCCATCGTTGTACAGGTACTGCATTTCCGACTCGACGACGTCGGCCGCCTCGACCGAATCGCCGGAACGGAACGTCCGCTCGATGACGCGGCCGGTCTTGAGGTTACGGATGCGCACGCGGTTGAAGGCCTGCCCCTTACCCGGCTTGACGAACTCGTTCTCGATGATCGCGCACGGATCGTTGTCCAGCAGTATCTTGAGCCCGGAGCGGAATTCGTTGGTGCTGTAGCTGGCCATGGTCTTCCATGATGGTGCGGCGGGCGGCGCCCCCAGGGGCCGCTTCGAGAAAGCCTTGCATAATACGCGGAACGAGCACACCCCGTCAGCTTGCATCCAAACCGGTCCCCTGACGGATCAAAGCCCACCGGCGGCCGCGGCGATGGGCGTGATGCTGCAACCTGCGTCACGAATGCACGCGAAATACGGGTGCTATCATCGCGCCGCTTCCGCAATCGCGAGTCACGAGGAGCGGCATCACGCCTGGATACATGGCCGAGACAAGCGCCATTCCTCTCATTGTCTATTCGCGGCATCAGGAAGCCGTCGAGATCATCAACAGCACGCTGAGAAACGCGGGCCATCCGGTGCATTGCGCCTGGGTGCGGGACCTGGCGGCGTTCGGCGACGCGCTCGCGCAAGGAAGGGCCCAGCTCATCTTCGTCTGTCTCCCCGACGCCGAGGACGCTGCGCCGGTCATGGAGCTGCGCGATCGCCAGGCGGCCGCGATGCCGGTGGTGCTGGTCCGCGATACGGTGAGCGAGGACGGACTCACCCGCGCGCTCGAGCTCGGAGCGCGCGACGTCGTCACGCTCAAGGCACGCCCGCGGCTGCGCGCGGTCGCCGAACGCGAGCTGCACCTCGCCCGGCTCGACACCGCGCTTGCCGGCACGCTCGCCTCGGCCCACCAGTACCGCGACCAGATGCGGGCGTTCATGGCCGGATCCACCGACGCTATCCTGCACGTCCAGGAAGGTATCGTGGTCGATGCGAACCCTGCGTGGATCGAGCTCACGGGGCTCAAGGACGCAGCCGCCATCGTCGGCCAGCCCCTGATGGATGCGTTCACCCCCGCGAGTCACGCCGCGCTGAAGGGCGCGCTGGTGGCAACGGCGCAGGGCAAGTGGTCGGATCACTCGCTCAAGGCCACGGCGGTGCTGCCCGGCGGCGGCGAGATGCTTCTTGCGCTCGAGCTCGAGCGCTTCGATTTCGACGGCGAGCCCGCCGTTCGAATCAAGGTGCCGACCCAGCGACACGACTCGGTCTCGATCACGCAGCAGCTCGCGGAGGCGCTCAAACTCGACACCGGCACCGGGCTCCTGAAGCGAAGCGCGTTTCTCGAAACCGGCCGCGCGCAGCTCGCGCAGCCGCTCAAGGGCGGTCTGCGCGCGGTCCTGTACCTCGAACCGGATAAGCTGGCGGCACTCGACTCTGACCCCGGACCGCTCGCGCTCGAGGTCCTGCTCGACTCAGTCGGCGCGATGCTGCGCGAACAGCTCCAGCCGGGCGACATCGGCGGCCGGTTGACCGGCCGCGGCTACGCGGTGCTCATCGAGCGTGGCAACACCCGCGACCTCGATGCCTTCATCCGCCACCTGGTGGAGCGCGTTGCCGGACACGTCTTCCAGGTAGGCGAACGATCGCTGTCGATCACTGCCAGCGCCGGCGCGGCGCTCTGTGCCGCGAACAAGCCTCTGCCCGGGCCTCTCAACGTCGCGATCCGCTCGCAGCGCGCCGCGGCCGCGGCCGGCGGGAATCGCACGCTGCGCCAGGAGGACAGGGACGAGTCGAGGGCCGAAGCCGAGGCCGACCGTACCTGGGCGCACCAGATCAAGTCTGCCCTGATGGCAAACCGCTTCCGCCTCGTGCAGCAGCCGATCGCGAGCCTGGTGGGCGAGGATCGGTCGATGTTCGACCTGGTCGTGCGCATGCTCGACGAGCGCGGCCAGGAAGTGCTGCCGTCGGAGTTCCTGACCGCCGCATCGCGGACCGACCTCATGAAGAACATCGATCGCTGGGTGGTCGGCGCCGCGATGAGCTTCTGCGCGGCGCGCAAGCCACACAAGGTGTTCGTGCGACTGTCGCGCGATTCGCTGCGCGACGAGACGCTCGCCACCTGGCTGGAGCAGCAGCTCAAGGCCTCGCGCATAGAGCCCAGCCATGTCGTCATCCAGGTGAGCGAGGAGCTCGCGACACGGCATCTGAAGGAAGCCAAGGCGCTGCAGCAGCTCCTTGCGCGGCTCGGCTTCGAGTTTGCGGTCGAGAACTACGGCTCGGGCCGCGACCCGGGGCAGCTCCTGTCGCACGTCCCGGTCAACTACGTGAAGATCGATGGCTCGCTGATGCAGGGCCTCGCCAACGACCGGCCTCTGCAGGAGCGCGTCAAGGCGCTGGTCGAGCAGGCCCGCGAGCGCAGCATCACCACGATCGCCGAGCGCGTCGAGGATGCCAATACGATGGCGGTGCTCTGGCAGCTCGGCATCGAATTCATCCAAGGCTATTTCGTCAACAGCCCCGAAGAGGTCGTGCTCGGTAACTGACGCGTCAGTCGGCCACCTCGAGCGCCTCGACTTTGCGCCAGCCGCGTGGCAGGACCGCGCCGCGTTGACCACGCTCTCCGCGATAGTCCGCCAGATCCTTGAATGCGAGCGCCATCTGGCGCTCGCCGACCTGCAGCCGAAGCGTCTGTCCAGGCGCAATCGCCGCGATCGCCACCAGCGACTCCTCACCGGCGGCCGCTTTCTTCGACGAAATGCCGAAGATCTTGTTGCCCTTGCCGCGCGGCAGCTCCGGCAGCTCCGCCACCGGGAAGACGAGCAGCCGTCCGTCGCTGTTCACGGCAGCGAGGAGCGTCCCGTCGGCGGACGGTCGCGGCGCGGGCGCGAGCACCGTTGCACCCTCCGGCACCTTGAGCACCGCCTTACCCGCGCGGTTGCGACCGTGCAGCTCGCCAAGGCGCACGACGAAGCCATAGCCCGCGGAGCTTGCGATGACCCAGCGCTCGTCGGGCTCGCCGATCATGACGCCGGCAAAGGTCGCGCCGTCGGGTGGATCGAGCCGGCCCGACAGCGGCTCGCCCTGTCCACGGGCCGACGGCAGCGTGTGCGCCGCCAGGCTGTAGGCGCGGCCGGTACTGTCGAGAAACACCGCCTGCTGCGTGCTGCGGCCGCGGGCAACGGAGCGGAACTCGTCACCGGTCTTGAAGGACAGCGTGCGCGGGTCGATTTCGTGGCCGCGCGCCGCGCGCACCCAGCCGCTCTTCGACACGACGACGGTTACCGGCTCACTCACGAGGAGCTCGGTCTCGTCGATCGCCTGGGCCGCGGCGCGCTCGACCAGCTTGCTGCGGCGCGCGTCGCCGTACTTCGCCGCATCCTCGACGATCTCGTCGCGCACCAGTCGCTTGAGCTTCGCCTTGCTCTTCAAGGTCTTCTCGAGTTCGTCCCGCTCGCGCGTGAGCTCGCCCTGCTCGCCGCTGATCTTCATCTCCTCGAGCCGGGCGAGGTGGCGCAACTTGGTCTCGAGGATCGCCTCGGCCTGCAGGTCGGAGAGCTTGAACCTGCTCATCAGGACCGGCTTTGGCTCGTCCTCGGTGCGGACGATCCGGATTACCTCGTCCAGGTTGAGGTAAACGATCAGCAGGCCGTCGAGGATGTGCAGCCGCGCATTCACCCGTTCGAGCCGGTACGCCAGCCGGCGCGTGACCGTGTCGACGCGGAACGTCAGCCATTCCTCGAGCAGCGTCTTCAGCCCGGAGACACGCGGCCGGCCGTCGCGGCCTATGACGTTGAGATTGACCCGGTAGCTCCGCTCCAGGTCCGTGGTCGCGAACAGGTGCGCCATCATCTGCTCGACGTCCACGCGGTTTGAGCGCGGCGTGATCACCAGACGCGTGGGATGCTCGTGATCGGATTCGTCGCGCAGATCCTCGATCATCGGCAGCTTCTTCGCGCGCATCTGTACGGCGATCTGCTCGAGCACGCGCGCGCCGGAGACCTGGTAGGGCAGCTCGGTAACGACCACCTCGCCGTCCTCGATCTCGAAGCGCGCACGGGCGCGGAAGGCGCCGTTGCCGGTCGCGTAGACGCGTGCAAGCTCGTCGCGCGCCGTGATGATCTCGGCGCCGGTCGGCAGGTCGGGACCGGGTATCAGCTTGCCGATCTCCGCCGCCGTCGTCTTCGGTTCCTCGAGCAGCCTTACGCAGGCAGCGGCGACTTCGCGGAGGTTGTGCGGCGGGATGTCGGTCGCCATGCCGACCGCGATCCCGGTGGCGCCGTTCAGCAGCAGGTTTGGCAGTCGTGCCGGCAGCAGTACCGGCTCCTCGAGCGTGCCGTCGAAATTCGGCGTCCAGTCGACGGTGCCGTCACCGAGCTCGCGGAGCAGCACCTCTGCGTAGCGAGTGAGCTTCGACTCGGTGTAGCGCATGGCCGCAAACGACTTTGGATCGTCCGGCGCGCCGAAATTACCCTGGCCGTCGACGAGCGGATAGCGATAGGAAAACGGCTGCGCCATCAGCACCAGCGCCTCGTAGCACGCCGAGTCGCCGTGCGGATGGAACTTGCCGATGACGTCGCCGACTGTGCGCGCCGACTTCTTGTGCTTGGACGCCGACGACAGCCCGAGCTCGCTCATTGCATAGATGATGCGGCGCTGAACGGGCTTCAAGCCGTCGCCGACGTGCGGCAGCGCGCGATCGAGGATGACGTACATCGAGTAGTCGAGGTACGCCTTCTCCGTGAAGACCTTGAGCGGGAGGCGCTCTATGCCCTCAAAGTTGAGCGGCGGCTGCGAACTCACGACGTCCCTCCAGGCTCCGCGGACACGGTCGAAGCCAGGTTGCCCTTCCGCTCGAGCCATTCGCGGCGGTCGGAGGCGCGCTTCTTCGCGAGCAGCATGTCTACCATCTGGTCGGCCTGATCCTTGGCCTCGAGCGTGAGCTGCACGAGCCGGCGCGATTCGGGCGCCATCGTCGTCTCACGCAGCTGCAGCGCGCTCATCTCACCCAGCCCCTTGAAGCGTGTCACCACAGGCTTGGCGCGCGGGTTCTCCGCCCGTATCCGGTCGAGCACGCCGTTGCGCTCTGCATCGTCGAGCGCGTAGGCCACCTGCTTGCCATAGTCGATGCGGTAGAGTGGCGGCATCGCGACGAACACGTGTCCAGCCTGCACCAGCGGGCGGAAGTGCCGCAGAAAGAGCGCACACAGCAGCGTCGCGATGTGCTGGCCGTCGGAGTCGGCGTCCGCGAGGATGCAGACACGGTGATAGCGCAGCCGGGCGATGTCATCGGACGCGGGCTCGACACCGAGCGCGATCGTGATGTCGTGCACTTCCTGCGAGGCGAGCAGCTCGCCGGCCGACACCTCCCATGTGTTGAGAATCTTGCCGCGCAGTGGCATCACGGCCTGGAACTCGCGGTCGCGCGCCTGCTTGGCGGAACCGCCGGCGGAATCGCCCTCGACCAGGAAGAGTTCCGCACGCGCGGGATCCTGGCTGGTGCAGTCTGCGAGCTTGCCGGGCAGCGCCGGACCGCTCACGACGCGTTTGCGTGCGACTTTCTGACTCGCCTTGACGCGCTCCTGCGCGTTTGCAATGGCGAGTCGCGCGATTCCCTCACCCGCTTCCGGGTGCTGGTTGAGCCAGAGCACGAACTGGTCCTTTACGATCCCCGAGACAAATGCCGCCGACTCGCGCGAAGTCAGGCGTTCCTTGGTCTGCCCGGCGAACTGCGGATCGCGCATCTTCGCAGACAGCACGTAGCTCGCATCGTTCCAGACGTCCTCCGGCGCAAGCTTGATTCCGCGCGGCATCAGGCTGCGGAACTCGCAGAACTCGCGGATGGCCTCGGTGAGCCCGAGCCGGAACCCGTTTACGTGCGTCCCACCCTCGAGCGTCGGGATGAGGTTGACATAGCTCTCTTCGATCCGAGTCCCATCGTCCACCCGCCAGACGATGGCCCAGTCGACGCCCTCCTGCTCGCCCTCGATGCTGCCGACGAACGGCTCCTCGGGCAGCCATTCCCCGGAGGCAAGCGATTCGCGCAGGTACTGCGCGAGCCCGCCCGTGTACTGCCACTCTTCCTTCTCACCGCTCTTCTCGACCGTCAGGCGAACCTTGAGGCCCGGGCAGAGCACCGCCTTGGCCTTGAGCACGTGCTTGAGCTTCGGCAGCGAGATCTCGGCGCTGTCGAAGTACGCGGGATCCGGCCAGAAGCGCACCGTGGTTCCAGTGTTGTTCTTGCCAACATCGCCGACCACTTCGAGCTTCGAGTGGACCTTCCCGTTGCGGAAGGAGATGTTGTATTCCTTGCCGCCGCGGCGCACCCAGCACTCGAGATGCTTGGAAAGCGCGTTCACCACCGACACGCCGACGCCGTGCAACCCGCCCGAGAACTTGTAGGCGCCCTCGGTGAACTTCCCGCCCGCGTGCAATCGGGTCAGGATCAGCTCGACACCGCTCACCTTCTCCTTCGGGTGGATGTCGATCGGCATGCCGCGACCGTCGTCGCTCACCTCGACCGACCCGTCCTTGCAAACGGTCACGTCGATGCGGCTGCAATGGCCGACCAGCGCCTCGTCGACGCTGTTGTCGATCACTTCGTGGGCGAGATGGTTCGGCCGACTGGTATCGGTGTACATGCCCGGCCGGCGTCGGACGGGCTCGAGGCCGCTCAGGACTTCGATGTCCTGCGCGGTGTAGGTCTGGCTCATCGATGAACGATCCGCGTGCTCGCGTGGAAAAAAGGCGCGCGGATTCTAGCAGCGCACCGCGGGCACCGCACCTCAGCAGCGGAGAAATCCTCAGGCGAGATCGCGTGCGAGCGCGTTCCGCACCTCGGCCGGCAGCGGGCTCACCGCGTGGGAATACCGCGGGTGATCGACGCCCAGGCTGATCGCAGCGCCGCGCTTGACATCGGAGGTCATCGGCGCCTCGAGCTCAAAGCGCACAAAATGCACGGACGAGGTCTTCTCCTCGTTCTCACGCTCGAGGTCCTCGTCGGCGATCGCATACACCCGCGCGTGACCATCGACCTGGACCCAGCACCGATCCTCGATGCCCTTGAGCTCGGCGAGCGCCGCACGCCGCTCCTCGGGGTCGACAAACTCGACGAGCAGGGTCGCCTTCCAGTTGGAGCCGTCCGGGATGAGGGGATTGTAGACGTCGAGCTCCTCGGCAATACCATGCGCCTCGAAGATGCGCTCGATCCGCAGCATTTCCTGGACCTGGTACTGCACCGTCACCCGGTCCTCGAAGCAGAAAGTGACGTTTGGCCCGCAGGCCACCGTGCGGCGCTTCTTGTGCGCGATGACGCGCGTCCGCAGCTCGGCCCGTTCGCGCGCGTAACGCTCGAGGCCGAGCAGGTCCGCGGGCCGCAGCTTCTCGTTTGGTGCACCTGATTCGAAGTCCACGGGTTCAGATTCCATAGGCCTTGCGCAGGAGCGTAAGCGGATGCGTCGGCTGGCCTGCGCTCTCGAGCCCCGACTCGATCTGCCGCGCCGCCATCGGACAGTCGCTCGAGTAGTGATCCGCCACCGCCGCCGCAACGCGGCTGAAAACGGGCCGTCCGATCTTCATCGAGATGTCGCGGTATTCTTTCTTTACACCGTAGGTGCCGTCGTGACCCGAGCAACGCTCGATCGGCTCGACCTGGGTGCCGGGAACGAGCGCGAGCACGTCGCGTGTCTTGAGACCCAGGTTCTGCACACGCAGGTGACAGGCGACGTGGTAGCTCACCTTGCCGAGCGATTGGTTGAAATCCGTGCGCAGCAGACCCGCGCGGTGACGCCGCATCAGGTATTCGAACGGATCGAACATCGCGGCACGCACCTTCTGCACCTCCGCGTCGTCGGCAAAGAGCAGCGGCAGTTCCTGCTTGAACATCAGCACGCACGAGGGCACGGGCGCGACCAGGTCCCAGCCCTCGTCCACCAGACCGGCGAGCACCGGGATGTTGACCCGTCGCGCAGCATCGATCGAGACGAGATCGCCGAGCTCGAGCCGTGGCATTCCGCAGCAACGCTCGCGCGGCACGGTCCGCACGGGTATCCCGTTGTGCCGGAACACCACCGCCAGATCCTCGGCGATGTCCGGCTCGTTGCGGTTGCAGTAACAAGTCGTGAAGAGCGCAACGCGTCCGCGCGTTCCGCCAGCGGATACGGGAGTCTGCGCGGGATTCGCGCCGCGCGCGACGCGTCGCCGCCCGGTGCGCGAGTGATAGGCGGGCACCGGCGCCTTCGGGTGCACGCCGAGGGTCGCTTCGAGCAAGCGGCGTCCGGTCGCAGTGCGGGTAACGGCGTTCACCGCCTGGGCGACGACCGGTATGCCGGCGATCGAGCCGACCTTATCGGTGGCCGCCAGGAATCGATCACGCGCCCGCGCCCCCTCACGTCGGAAACGCACCGCCTTGGCACGCAGCATCAGATGCGGAAAGTCCACGTTCCACGGATGGGGTGGGACGTACGGGCACTTGGTCATGTAGCACATGTCGCAGAGATAGCAGTGATCCACCACTTCCCAGCGGACCTTCTGCGCGACGCCATCGAGCTCGCCCGATGGACCCGCGTCGATCGCGTCGAACAGGTGCGGAAACGCATTGCACAGGCTGAAGCAGCGTCGGCAACCGTGGCAGATGTCGAAGACGCGGTCGACCTCGGCGGCCAGAGACTGCTCGTCGTAGAAGGACTCCTCCTGCCACGGGACCGGATGCCGGGTCGGGGCCTCGAGACTGCCTTCGCGCCCTGCGTGCGTCTTGCTATCTACGGTCATGGGCACTCCCGGGCGCGCAGGGACGGCGTGGCACCTGAGCGCGGCGGACGGACCCGGACGACCCGTCCGCCATGGCGTTCGTGCTTACGGCTCAGAGCGTGTCGAGTGCCTTCTGGAAACGGTTGGCGTGCGAGCGCTCCGCCTTGGCCAGCGTCTCGAACCAGTCGGCGATCTCCTCGAAGCCCTCCTCGCGGGCAGACTTCGCCATGCCCGGGTACATATCCGTGTACTCGTGCGTCTCGCCGGCGATGGAAGCCTTCAGGTTCGCCTGCGTGGCGCCGATCGGCAGCCCCGTTGCAGGATCACCGACCTCTTCGAGGTATTCGAGGTGTCCGTGCGCATGACCCGTCTCGCCTTCCGCCGTTGAGCGGAACACGGCGGCCACGTCGTTGTAGCCCTCGACGTCGGCCTTCTGCGCGAAGTAGAGGTAACGACGGTTGGCCTGCGATTCGCCGGCGAACGCCGCCTTGAGATTGTCCTCGGTCTTGCTGCCTTTCAATTGCTTCATGACGACCTCCTCGATCGAATTCGCCAGCTCGTCGCGCGATCAAACGTGAATGAACTTAGACTGAGTCTAACACCGTCTCAATCTAGGTCCGTCGCGGCTGCAAGTCAACGCCGCCGCGGGCCGTACGCCGCCTCGGTGCGCGTTGACCCTGTCTGCCAGCGTGTGCAAGGCTCCGCCGCTCCGGAGGTCCAGGTTGTCGAAGAAAGAACCCCGTACGCCCGATTTCGAGCAGGCGCTCGCAGAACTCGAAGCCGTCGTCGAGCGACTCGAGCACGGCGAGCTGCCGCTCGAGCAGGCACTGACCCAGTTCGAGCGCGGCATGGCGCTGGCGCGCTCCTGCCAGGACGCGCTCAAGCAGGCGGAGCAGAAGGTCGAGATCCTGCTCGCGCGCTCGATGCAGGCCGAGCCCGTGCCCTTCGAGACGGACGAACCCGAAGACTGAAGCGGCAGACAGGTGTGACCACGATCCCGGACGCCGGGCTGCCCGGTCGACTCGAGGAGTGGCGAGTGCGTGTCGAGCGCGAGCTCGACCGGCTGCTGCCGCTCGCAGACGTCGTGCCGGAACGCCTGCACGCTGCGCAGCGCTATTCGGCGCTCGCACCGGGCAAGCGCATACGGCCCGCTCTCGTCTATGCGACGGCCGACACGTTGGGTGTGTCAATGCCGCGCGTCGACGGCGCAGCCTGTGCAGTCGAGCTCATTCATGCTTATTCGCTGGTGCATGACGATCTGCCGGCGATGGACAACGACGATCTGCGCCGCGGCCGGCCGACCTGTCATCGCGCCTTCGACGAAGCGACGGCGATTCTTGCCGGCGACTCGCTGCAGGTGCTCGCGTTCTCGCTGCTCGCGACTCATCCGGGTCTGGCCACCGAGCCCGCGACGCGTGTCCGGCTGATCGAGCTGCTGGCCGAGGCCAGCGGCACCGCCGGCATGGCTGGCGGGCAGGCCCTCGATCTCGCGGCCATGGGCCGCAGGCTCAGCCTGCCGGAAGTCGAGCTGGTGCATCAGCTGAAGACCGGTGCCTTGATTCGCGGGTGCGTACGGATGGCAGCCGCCTGCGCCCCGAACCTGACGGCCGCGGAGCACGCGGCGCTCGACCGCGTCGGCAGCCTCGTCGGGCTGGCCTTCCAGGTCCAGGACGACATCCTCGATGTAGAAGGCGACGCGACGCTCCTCGGCAAGGCGACTGGCGGTGATCGCGCGCGCGACAAACCCACCTATCCGGCGGTCGCGGGTATCGACGCCGCGCGTCGGCGCGTCGCGGAACTGCATGATTCCGCGGACACTTTGCTGGGAGAATGCGGCTGGGCCGAGTCGACCCTGGCGTCTTTGTGCGGGTGGCTGCTGGCCCGACGGCACTGACCGGCTTGCGTGTAGACTTTCCGCCGATGGACCCGGCCGACTCCTTTCCGCTGCTGTCGCGGATCAATTCCCCGGCGGACGTGCGATGCCTCGCCCCGGGCGAACTGCCCCGGCTCGCCACCGAGCTGCGGGAATTCCTCATCCACACCGTGAGCCAGATGGGCGGGCACTTCGCCGCCGGTCTCGGCACGGTCGAGCTCACCGTAGCGCTGCACTATGTCTTCGACACACCCGACGACAGGCTGGTCTGGGACGTTGGCCACCAGGCCTACCCGCACAAGGTTCTGACCGGACGCCGCGAACGTCTCCGCACCATCAAGCTCAGGGGCGGGCTCGCCCCCTTTCCGAGCCGCGCCGAGAGTGATTTCGATACGTTTGGCGTCGGACATTCCAGCACCTCGATCAGCGCGGCGCTCGGCATGGCGATCGCCGCGGCGCGGACCGGCGGCGAGCGGCGCGTAGTCGCGGTGATCGGCGATGGCGCGATGAGCGCAGGGCAGGCGTTCGAGGCGCTAAATCACGCAGGCGCACTCGACGTCAACATGCTCGTCATCCTGAACGACAACGACATGTCGATCTCCGAGAACGTCGGCGCACTGTCGAACTACTTCGCGCGGGTGTTGGCGGGAAAGACCTACGCGGCGCTGCGGCAGGGTGGCAAGAAGATCCTGCGTCGCATGCCAACCGTATGGGAGCTTGCGCGACGCTCGGAGGAACACGTCAAGGGCATGGTGCTGCCGGGGACGATGTTCGAGGAGATGGGCTTCAACTACATCGGCCCGCTCGACGGTCACGACCTCGGTGCGCTGGTCAAGACACTGCAGAATCTGCGCGACCTGACGCAGCCGCAGTTCCTGCATATCGTGACTCGCAAGGGCAAGGGCTATGCACCCGCGGAGGCGGATCCGATCAAGTGGCATGGACCTGGTCCATTCGATCCCGGCAGCGGCACTATTTTCAAGGACAAGACGAGCGGCCCCACCTATTCGCAGGTCTTTGGCCAGTGGCTGTGCGACATGGCGGAGCGGGACCCGCGCATCGTCGCCGTCACGCCAGCAATGCGCGAAGGATCGGGCCTGGTCGAGTACTCGCGCCGCTTCCCGGACCGCTACTTCGACGTCGCGATCGCCGAGCAGCATGCGGTCACGTTCGCCGCCGGCCTCGCGTGCGAGGGGATGCACCCGGTCGTCGCCATCTACTCGACCTTTCTGCAACGCGCGTACGACCAGCTGATCCACGATGTAGCGCTGCAGAATCTGCCGGTCACGTTCGCGATCGACCGCGGCGGGCTCGTGGGCGGTGACGGGGCGACTCACCAGGGGGCGTTCGATCTCAGCTTTCTGCGATGTATCCCCAACATCATCGTCATGGCGCCGGCCGACGAAAACGAGTGCCGGCAGATGCTCTATACGGCCGCGACACACGCGGGGCCAGCCGCGGTCCGCTACCCACGCGGCCAGGGTCCGGGGGCGCGGGTCGAGAAGACCATGAGCGCGCTTCCCATCGGGCGTGCCGAGCTGCGCCGCGAGGGACGAAGCGGGCTGCTGCTCCTCGCCTTCGGCACGATGGTCGCCCCCTGCGTAGCGATTGCCGAACGGCTCGACGCGACTCTGGTCAACATGCGGTTCGTCAAGCCGCTCGACGTCGAGCTTCTCCGGCGGCTGGCGGCCACGCATCTGGCGGTGGTGACCGTCGAGGAGAATGTCGTCGCGGGCGGCGCGGGCAGCGCGGTGAACGAAGCCCTTGCAGCCGCGGGCCTCACGCTGCCCGCACGCAATGTCGGGCTTCCCGACGGGTTCGTCGAGCACGGCACCCGCGAGGACTGCCTCGAGATGGCGGGTCTCGACGCCGCGAGTCTCGAAAGCTCGATCGCCGCATTCTGGCGCAGCCGGCAACCCACCCGAGTCATCGCCGCGGCCGCGAGTTCGGCGGGCTGATGAACGATTTCAATTCAGACAAGAAGCCCCGCCCGGCCGCGGTCACGATCGCGGACGTCCAGGGCCGTCCGGACTCCCGCCGCATGCCGATCAACAAGGTCGGCATCAAGGACATATTTCACCCGGTGCGGGTCCGCGACCGGACGGGAAGCGACCAGCACACAATCGCGAGCTTCAACATGTACGTGGCGCTGCCGCACGACTTCAAGGGCACGCACATGTCGCGCTTCGTCGAAGTGCTGCACGCGCACGAGCGGGAGGTCTCGGTCGAGTCGTTCCGGCAGATGCTGGGCGAGATGACGCAGCGGCTCGATGCCACTTCGGGCCACATCGAGATGGATTTCCCCTACTTCGTGCTCAAGTCGGCGCCCGTCTCCGGTGTGCAGAGCCTGATGAACTACTCCGCGCGCCTGGTCGGCGAGATCCACGATGGACAGATCGACGCCTGGGTGCGGGTCGTGGTTCCGGTCACCAGCCTGTGCCCCTGCTCCAAGGACATCTCCGAGCGTGGCGCGCACAACCAGCGCTCGCACATCACGATCACGGCGCGGGCGAGTGCGCACCTGTGGATCGAAGAGCTGATCGACATCGCCGAACAGGAAGCCTCCTGCGAGGTGTTCGGGATCCTGAAGCGCCCGGACGAGAAGCATGTCACCGAGCGCGCCTACGACAACCCGAAGTTCGTGGAGGACATAGTGCGCGATGTGGCCGGCCGGCTGGAGCGCGAGGAGCGCGTTCGCGCCTATGTGGTCGAGGCAGAGAACTTCGAGTCGATCCACAACCACTCGGCGTATGCGCTGATCGAGCGCGACAAGGACTCTGCCGGCGCCTGAGCGCGAACGTCCGGTTCACTCGACCGCGAGCTCCTCGAGGTCGAGATACCTGCCTGCCAGGCTGTCATGGTGCCCGGCTGCCAGCGAGACGATCTGCGCGCCGAGCCGCGCGAGATCGTTGGCAGGATCGCGATCGATCACACGCTCGAGGTCGCTCACCAGAAACGGAACCCACCGGCGGGCCTCCGGGTTACTGAGCGACTCCCTCCCCATGTCGGTGGCGATGGTGCCCGGCTGCACGACAAAGGCCCGTACGCCATCGGCCATTGCCTCCGCGTCCACGTGCTCCGTCAGGCGGATCACCGTTGCCTTGGCGACACAATAGGAGGACAGATTCGGTGCGACGACGATCCCGCCTTTCGAGGCGATGTTGATGATGCGACCCGCGCGACGCGCACGCATTCCGGGCAGCACCGCACTCATGAAGAGCAGAGTGCCGCGGACGTGAATCGCATGAGACCGCCACCAGTCATCGGGGTCGACGTGACCCACCGGGCCGTAGGGCCGCGCCAGGCCAGCGTTGTTGACCAGTATCGAGACGGGCCCGAGCTTGCGTTCCACCTCTGCGACGCCCGCCTCGACTGCGCTTCGCTCGGTCACGTCGGCGACGATTGCAAGCGCGCGACCGCCCTCGGAGTCGATCATCGCAGCCGATTCGTCGAGCTGGCTGCGCGTACGCGCCACGAGACCGATCCCCGCGCCCGCGCGGGCGAGATGCAGCGCGATCGCGCGGCCGAGTCCGCGACCGCCACCCGTCACCAGCGCCGTCTGGCCGTCGAGCTCAGCCCCCATCGTAGACACCGTCGACCTCGCGTCGAGATGCCATGCGCAGCCGATGCCTCAGCTCGTCGCCGCCGCCAGCATGCTGTGATTGCGCGAGTACAGGAAGTAGACCAGCACCGCGACGACCAGCACGACGCAGAAATAGAACCACGTGTGGGCGCTCAGGAAGGTCATCAGCGTCGCGCAGAACACCATACCGAGGACCGGTATGACCGGGCCGCCTGGCGTGCGGAAGCCCCGCTTCAAGTGGGGGTGCGTCCGGCGGATCACCAGCACACCGGCACACACCACGACGAAGGCGCCGAGTGTGCCGATGTTCGTAAGCTCGGCGAGCCGGTTGAGCGGCAGGAAGCCGGCGAGCGCGCACATGATCACTCCGATCAGGACGATGACGCGGATCGGGCTCCTTGTCCGTGCGGAGATATGCGAGAAGAACGGCGGCAGCAGACCGTCGCGAGAAACGGCGAAGAGGATCCGCGTAATTGCGTAGTAGAGCACCAGCATCACGGTCGTGAGCCCCGCGATGGCGCCAAGCGAGATCCAGCCGGCGATGGAATCCCTGCCGATCTTGAGCAACGCGGTCGCGACGGGCGAGGCGGTATTGAGCTCCGTGTAGGGGACGATACCGGTCAACACGGCTGATACCAGCATGTAGAACACGGTGCAGACGGCGAGCGAAGCAATGATGCCGATTGGCAGGTCGCGCTGCGGGTTCCGACACTCCTCGGCGGCGGTCGAGACCGCGTCGAAGCCGATATAGGCGAAGAACACCAGCGACGCGGCCGTGAAGATGCCGACCACGCCGAAATGCCCGACGCCGTCGCTGCCGACGACGCGTTCAGGAATGTACGGTACCCAGTTCGCCGCATCGATGTGGCCGAACGCCGCGAACAGGAACAGCAGGATTGCACCGACCTTGACGAAAACCATTATGGCGTTGAACTGCGCCGACACCTTCGCCCCGGTGGCGAGCAGTACGCCGAGCAGCGCGACGATCGCAAGCGCCGGCAGGTTGACGAGGCCTCCCTCGCCGGGACCGTGCAGCAAATCGGTGGGCAAGCCGACGCCGAACAACCCCAGCAGGCCAGCGTTGAAGTACCCTGACCAACCCACCGCGACGGTCGAGATCGCGACCGTGTACTCGAGGATCAGCAGGCAGGCGATGATCCAGGCGGGGAATTCACCAAGCCCCGCGTAGCCGTACGCGTACGCGGAACCGCAGCCGCCGACGGTCGACGCGAGCTCGGCGTACGCGAGCGCCGCACAGGTGCATGCGATGCCGGCGACGACGAAGGCAAGCGTGATGGCAGGGCCGGCCTCGACGGCGGCCGCCCGACCGGTGAGGACAAAGATG
>Ga0207645_10000407_pt1 | contig 35586 bp, 33 predicted proteins | sample KBSM53metaG_FD_184331 | JGI IMG/M metagenome (GOLD analysis project Ga0207645, IMG submission 184331) | Miscanthus rhizosphere microbial communities from Kellogg Biological Station, Michigan, USA - KBS M5-3 metaG (SPAdes) (version 2) | ecosystem: Host-associated > Plants > Roots > Rhizosphere >...
CACCACGACCTGCCCGAAGCTGATCGGCTCGTCGTACGCGACCGGGACCCAGGCGCCGACGATGTCGCGCGGGGTCGCCTTGTCGCAGAAGACCGGAAAGCCGATGCGGCGGATGAACGCGGTGTCGCGGCAGCCGCCGTCGACGATGTAGCCGCGCACGCCGCGGAACTGCAGGGTTTCGGCCGACAGCTCCCCCATCAGCGCGCGCTCGGCGTCATGGCCCTGGACCATCACGACGTGGCCGGCCGGCGCGCGCGCCAGCAGCTCGGTCCAGCGCAGCAGCGTCTCGTGCGCCGAGATGCTCGCGTCCGGTTGACCGCGTACCGTGAAGACCGGCCCCGCGGCGACCATGCCGACATCGAGCGGCACGATCGACGGCGGCAGGATGCACTCGGTATGACCGAGCCCGCGCATCACGTCGTAAATGACACCGGTGTAGCAGCGCGCCAGCCGGGCCGCCAGATCATCGCCGTCGTTGTCGATCGCTGCCATCGTCGTCCTCCTCGATCGACTGTAGCGCGGCACGCGGCATCATCGATGGATGCCGACACCGACGCTCGACGACCTGCGCCGCTACGCGGTCGCCCGCACCCTCGGACCTCCGACCACGCTGGCGCGGGCGATCGCGCGGTTCGGCTTCGTGCAGGCCGACCCGATCCGCGCACCGGCGCGCGCGCAGGACCTGACCCTGCGGCATCGGGTCGCTGGCTACGTGGCCGGCGACCTCGAGCGCCGCTATGCGCGCCTCGACGTGCACGAGGACTTCTTCGTCAACTACGGCTTCATGAGCGGACCGCAGTGGGCGCTGATGCACCCGCGGCGCCAGTTCGCGCCGTGGGACGCCGCGACCCGTCGGCGCGCCCGCGGGGTGCTGGCGTTCGTGGCCGAGCGCGGCCGCGCCCACCCGCGCGAGGTCGATGCGCACTTCGCGCACGGCAGCGTCACCAACTACTGGGGCGGCTCGTCGAACGCGACCACCCACCTGCTAGACGGCATGCACTACCGCGGCTTGCTGCGCGTGGTCGGGCGCGACAACGGCATCCGCGTGTATGCGCCGCATGTGCATGTGACGCATGCGCGGCATCCGGCGGCGCGGCGAGCCCGGATCGATGCGCTGGTCGACGTCATCGTGCGCAAGTACGCGCCGCTGCCGGCATTGACGCTGTCGACCCTGATCCGCCGCCTGCGTTACGCCGTGCCGCAGCACCGCGACGAGCTCGGCGAAGCGGTCGAGCGCGCGAAGGCGCGCCTCGGGCATGCACGCGTCGACGGCCGCGACTGGTACTGGCCGGCCGACGAAGATCCACGGGCGGCCGACCACGAAGCGCGCGCCGCGGTCCGGCTGCTCGCGCCGTTCGATCCGATCGCCTGGGACCGCCTGCGCTTCGAGCTGCTCTGGGGCTGGGCCTACCGCTTCGAGGCGTACACGCCGGCCCCGAAGCGCAAGCTCGGTTATTACGCGCTGCCGCTGATCTGGCGCGCTCGCGCGATCGGCTGGGGGAATCTCGCGGTCGAGGGCGGCCGGCTGCGTCCGACCTTCGGGTATGTCGACCGCAAACCGGCGAGCGACCCGCTATTCAAGCGCGCGCTGGAAGCGGAGCTCGATGCGATGCGGCGCTTTCTGGCGCTCTGACGCAGCAATCGAGATTCGTTTGACATAGGAGCGGATCGCTCGAGGACTCGCTTCAAGCACCCACGACGAGCGCCTTCTGACGCCAGGCGATCAGCGAGCCGGCGGCGAGCACGGCGGCCGAGACGATGAAACCGCGCACCAGGCCGCCTGCCCCGTCGGCGACCCAGCCGACGAGGCTAGGACCGACGATCTGTCCGGCGGCAAAGACGATCGTGAAAGCGCCGATGCCGCCCGCCCAGGCCGCAGGCGCCAGGTTGTGCCGCACGAGCGCCGTTGTCGAGGCGACGACCGACAGGAAGACGCTGCCGAACAGCGCGCCCGAGGCGAACACGGCGAGCGGATGCGGGCTGATCACCGGCAACGCGGTTGCGACAGCCAGCAAGGCATTCAGCAAGGCGAACGCGCCGCCGCCGCGGGTGCCCTGCAGCAGTGCAGCCCACAGCCACGACGACGCGATCACGCCGACACCGAGCACGACGTAGAAGCCGGTGATCGTGGCCGCATCCATCCGCTGCTCACGCAGCAAAGTGATCACGAACGTCATGTAGCCGATGTAGCCGACGCCGAACAAGAAGTACCCGGCGAGGCCTGGGGCGAACGGCGCCCAGCGAAATCGGCGCGATGCCGCCGCTGCCGTCGGCGACACCGCCAGAGGCCGCGTCGGCGCGCGCATCGCCAGGGTCGCGAGCAACGCGACGGCGCCGAGCGCGATCCAGGCCGCCTGCCAGGCGTGCAGCACCGACCGGGCGGCGAGCGGCTCGACGAGCAGTGCCGAAACGATGATGCCGAGCCCGGTGCCGCCGTAGTAGATGCCGAGGACGAGTCCGGCCGGCCGCGACCGTTGCTCGGCCGCGCGGTTGCCAAGTTCCGGACCGCTGGCTAGGCGCGCAGCCAGCAGGCCGCCGGCGACGAAGGATGCGGCACTCGCGATGCCGGTCGAGAGGCGCAGCACGAACAACGCGGCATCGCTCGTCACGCCGCCATGCAGCGCGAGGAAGAGGGCGGCGGCGGCACTGCCACCGAGCAGGACGCGACGCGCATCGACCCGCGCGAGGAGCCGCGGTACCGCGAGCGCTCCGAGCAGGTAGCCTGCTGCATTGACGGTGTTCATCGCGCCGGCCGTCAGGTAGCTCCAGCCGAGGTCGTCGCGCATCGGCGGCAGCAGCAGCGCGTAGGAAAAGCGCGCCAGACCGAGCGAGACTGCCGCGCCTAGCGCGAGCGCGGCGGCGACGAGCAAGGTCGACGGCGCGCTCGGCGCCTCCTCCATCAGCGCCGGGCCCCGATCAGGCAGCGCGCGACCTCGGCAAAGCCGGCGCCACGTTCGCCCTCGGTCAGATAGGCCGGCCAGACCGTCAAGCTGTCGGCGAAGTGCAGCAGGTTGGCGACGCCGATGCTGAGCGGGAAGTGACCGAACATCTGCTGGTCGTTGGTCGAATCGCCGACATAGACCCAGTGCGCGGTCTCGGCATCGAGCACCCGGCCGAGGCGGCGGCCGACGATCCAGCGCGCGCCGCTCAGCTTGTCGTGCTGTCCATACCAGCCGTTGATGTGGATCGAACTGACGGTCGCGTTCATGCCCTCGTCCCGCATCACCTCGACGACCTGCGCGATCTGTGCCGGATCGAGGTGCGCGAACTCGCTGTGATCGATCGCGATGTCGGTGATGCGGCCGGCGCTGTCGCGTGCCAGTGTGCTGCCGGGCACCTCGCGCAGCACGCGCTCGGCAGCCGCCTTGAGCCGCACGGCATTGGCCGCACGCGTCGACTTGTCCTGCGCGTACTCGATGACGAGCTTGCCGTTGTCGGTGAACATCGCAACCGCGCCGTTCTCGGCGACGATCGCCTCGAGCGGCCACGTCTCCGCGAAGTCGCGGCTCCAGCCCATCGGCCGACCGGTGACTGCGATCACCGGCACGCCGGCCGACCGCAGGTCGTGCAGCGCAGCCAGCGCCTCGGGTTCGATCCGGCCGTCGCGCGTCAACGTGTCGTCGATGTCGGTCAGGAGTCCGCGCACTTGGCGGGCTGCGGCGCCCGGCAGGCTGCTCAGCGGGGCGGGTCGCGACGCGCTCATTGCGTCAAGTCTTGCACAAGGCCCCGCTGGACCGCGGCCCTTCGCGCTGGCTACAATTCACTCCAGTTTCGAGGAGCGTTGCAAGGCCGCACCCGGTCCCAGGCTCGAAACTCTTCATTGCAACCGCGCTCACCCGACGCAGCCCGTGGGTGAGAGTTCTGAATCTCATCGGCGGGCTTTGGCGGGTCCTTGTGTGACTTCGGAGCCCGAGATGAACGCTGTCCTGAAACCTTCCGCCTCGCCGCAGACGTCGGCGAACCCCGCCGACCACGCGATTGCCGACGCCACCCTTGCCGCCTGGGGCCGCAAGGAGATCCGCATCGCCGAGACCGAGATGCCCGGCCTGATGGCGATTCGCGAGGAATTCGCGAAGAGCCAGCCGCTGAAGGGCGCGCGCATCACCGGCTCGCTTCACATGACGATCCAGACCGCCGTGCTGGTCGAGACTCTGCAGGCGCTCGGCGCACAAGTGCGTTGGGCCTCGTGCAACATCTTCTCGACCCAGGACCACGCCGCTGCGGCGCTGGCAGCGAACGGCTTCGGCGGTGTCGGTACGCCGGTCTTTGCCTACAAGGGCGAGTCGCTCGCAGACTACTGGGACTACACGCACCGGATCTTCGATTTCGGTGCCAAGGGCGCGAAGGGCGAAGGCCCGAACATGATCCTCGACGACGGCGGCGACGCGACCTTGCTGATGCACCTCGGCAAGCGCGCCGAGAAGGACCTGTCGCTGCTCGCGAATCCGGGCAGCGAGGAAGAGACCTGCCTGTTCGCCGCGATCAAGGCCAAGCTCGCAACCGATGCGACCTGGTACACGCGCAAGAGCGCCGAGATCCTCGGTGTGACCGAAGAGACGACGACCGGCGTGCACCGCCTGAAAGAGATGAGCGCGAAGGGCACCTTGCTGTTCCGCGCGATCAACGTCAACGATTCGGTGACGAAGTCGAAGTTCGACAACCTGTACGGCTGCCGCGAGTCGCTGGTCGACGGGATCAAGCGCGCGACCGACGTGATGATCGCGGGCAAGGTCGCGGTGGTCGCTGGCTACGGCGACGTCGGCAAAGGCTCGGCGCAGGCGCTGCGCGCGCTGTCGGCGCAGGTCTGGATCGCCGAGATCGACCCGATCTGCGCGCTGCAGGCGGCGATGGAAGGCTACCGCGTCGTCACGATGGACGACGCCGCGGACAAGGCCGACATCTTCGTCACCGCCACCGGCAACATCGACATCATCACGCACGACCACATGAAGCGGATGAAGAACAACGCGATCGTGTGCAACATCGGCCACTTCGACAACGAGATCGACGTCGCGTCGCTGAAGCAGTACACGTGGGACAACATCAAGCCGCAGGTCGACCACATCGTGTTCCCCGACGGCAAGCGGATCATCCTGCTCGCCGAGGGGCGCCTCGTGAACCTCGGCTGCGGCACGGGCCATCCGTCGTACGTGATGAGCTCGTCGTTCGCGAACCAGGTGATGGCGCAGATCGAGCTTTGGACCGACACGCGCGAGCGGTCAGGCAAGTATCCGGTGGGTGTGTACGTGCTGCCGAAGCACCTCGACGAGAAGGTCGCCCGCCTCCAGCTCTCCAAGCTGGGCGCGACGCTGACCGAGCTGTCGGACAAGCAGGCGCGCTACATCGGCGTCCAGCGCGACGGCCCGTACAAACCCGACGCATATCGCTACTGACGGTCGGCCCATGCGCATCGCCGTCATGGGCACGGGGGGCGTGGGCGGCTATTTCGGCGCCCGGCTGGCGCTGGCCGGCAACGACGTCACGTTCATCGCGCGCGGCGCGCATCTCGCCGCGCTCCGCGACCACGGCCTCAGGGTCGAGAGCGCGGCCGGGCCGCTGCACCTCACCCGCGTGCAGGCGACCGCCGACCCGGCCGAAGTCGCGCCTGCCGACGTCGTGATGTTCTGCGTCAAGCTGTGGGACGTCGAGGCGGCGGCCGCGGCAGTGGCGCCGCTCGTCGCCGCGGGCGGCATCGTGGTGCCGTTCCAGAACGGCCTCGTCACGCCCGAGATCCTCGAGCGCGTCGTGGGTCCAGCGCACGTCGCGCCCGGCGTCGCGTACATCGCGGCGGCGATACGCGCCCCGGGCGTCATCGCCCATACCGGCACGATGGCGCGCCTGCGCGTCGGAGCGTTCCCGGGCGGGCCGCAGTCGCGCGTCGAGGCCTTCGCCGCCGCCGCCCGGGCCGCCGGCATCGACATCGACGTCTCGCCCGACATCCGCCGCGCGCTGTGGGAGAAGTTCTGCTTCCTGTCCGCGCTGTCCGGCTGCACGAGCCTGGCCCGCCAGCCGGCCGGCGCGATCCGCGCCGATCCCGATCTGCGCGGCACCTTCGAGGCGGCCGTGCGCGAGGCGTGGTCCGTCGGCCGCGCGCAGGGCGTGCCCCTTCCCGACGACTTCGTCGCGAGCCAGATGCGGGCGCTCGACGGCCTGCCGGCGGAGATGAAGGCGTCGATGCTGAACGATCTCGAGGCCGGCAGGCGCCTCGAGGCGCCGTGGCTGTCGGGCGCGGTCGCCGCGCTCGCGCAGGCGGCCGGCGTCGCCGCGCCGGTCAGCGGCGTTCTGTATGCTGCCGTCAAACCCTATCTTGCCGGCGCGCCGCGCCCGGGCTGACGACGAGGACCCCGAAATGCGATTGCTGCTGCAATGGCTGGTCAACGCGCTGGCGCTGTTCGCGCTGCCGTATCTCTTCACGTCGATCACCGTCGATTCGTTCGTCACCGCGCTGATCGTGGCGCTGGTGCTCGGCCTCATCAACACGCTGATCCGGCCGCTGCTCGTGATCCTCACGTTGCCGGTGACGATCGTGACGCTGGGCCTCTTCATCTTCATCATCAACGGTCTGCTGTTCTGGGCCGTCGGGTCGTTCGTCCCGGGGTTCCACGTGGCGGGATTCTGGTCGGGCGTCTTCGGCGCGATCGTCTACAGCCTGATCTCCTGGGCGCTGTCGGCGCTGATCCCGAAGAAGGCCTGACGGTCGCGTGGCGCCGATGAGCCCACAGGTCGCATGAGCACCGCGCCCGTCCTCAGCATCGAGTTCTTCCCGCCGCGCACGCCCGAGGGCGTGGACAAGCTGCGGGCGGCGCGGCGCCAGCTCGCGCAGCTCGCGCCGGCGTTCTTCTCGGTGACGTTCGGCGCCGGCGGCTCGACGCGCGAGGGCACGCTGTCGACGGTGCTCGAGATCCGCGACGAAGGTCTCGCGGCCGCTCCGCACCTGTCCTGCGTCAGCAGCACCCGCGAGAGCATCCGCGACGTGCTGGCCCACTACCGGGGGCACGGCATCCGTCATCTGGTCGCGCTGCGCGGCGACCTGCCGTCCGGCACGGCGGACGCCGGCGAGTTCCGCTACGCGAGCGAGCTCGTCGCGTTCATCCGCGAGGAGACCGGCGACTGGTTCCACATCGACGTCGCCGCGTATCCGGAATTCCATCCGCAGGCGCGCTCGCCGGAGGACGACCTCGCCAACTTCCGCCGCAAGATCGACGCCGGCGCGAACTCGGCGATCACCCAGTATTTCTTCAACGCCGACGCGTATTGGCGCTTCGTGGACCGCTGCGGCGAGCGCGGCATCGCCATACCGATCGTGCCGGGCGTGATGCCGATCGCGAGCTACACGAAGCTCGCGCGCTTCTCCGACGCGTGCGGCGCCGAGATTCCGCGATGGATCCGGCGCACGCTGGAGAGCTACGGCGACGACACGGCGTCGATCCGCGCGTTCGGCCTCGACGTCGTCACCCGGCTGTGCGCCGACCTCCTCGAAGGCGGCGCGCCGGGGCTGCACTTCTACACGCTGAACCAGGCCGCGCTCACCACCACCATCTGGCAGCGGCTCGGCCTGTAGACCGCTCGCTACGCCGCCTTCCTGGCGGCCTTCTTCGCCGGCGCCTGCCCCACCACCTCGAGCTTCACCGGCGCGGTCCCGTTCTTGCCGATGCCGATCTTCGACGCCGCGGCACGCGACAAGTCGATGACGCGGCCGGCCTGCATCGGCCCGCGGTCGTTGACATTCACTTCGACGGTCTTGTCGTTCTTGGTGTTGGTCACCTTGACCATCGTGCCGAAGGGCAGCGAGGGGTGGGCGGCCGTGAGCGCGCTCTGGCTGAAGACCTGGCCACTGGCGGTCTTGCGGCCCGCGAGCTTGTCGGAATAGACGGCGGCGAGGCCTTCCATCGCGTCGGTCTTCGGCGCGGCCGCGGGCGCTGGCGCCGCCGCCGCGGGCGGGGTGGTCGGCGCGCCAGCCGGTGGCGTCGACGGCGTTTGTGCCGTCGCGACGGCGGCGACGGCGCCGAGCAGGCCGAGCAGGCCGGAAAGACGCGAGGCGCGCTTCATGCTAGCGCGCACCCGGCGTGAACGAGACGAGCTCGATCGTCGCGAACTGGCCCGGCACGGTGCCGCTGTCGATGCCTTCCTTTTCGCGGTAGTGGGAGCGCTGCTCCTCCCGCACCATGGCGCCGACCGCGGGCGCGTACCAGACGAGGTAATTGCATTGCGTCGGGTAGCGCCAGAACGTCTCGTCGTCGAGCTGCATGAAGATGCGAAGCTTGATCGCGTCGAACGTGCCGGCGGGCGTGGTGACCGATTCGTAGCCGCCCACGCTGACCTGCCGCCGGATGCCGCCGTAAGGCCCGGGCGGCTTGTTCAGGTCGCGCAGCGTCTGGTTCCACGTGTCGCCGGTCGCCATCGGATATTTCCAGCGGACCAGCGCCGGGTCGAACCGGTCCGTCTCGGACTCGTACACCGCGCCCACGGTGACCACGCCCGGCGCCGTCCACGTCTCGGTCCGCTGGAAGTCGACGGTGTTGCCCTTGCCCGCGATGCGCACCGTGATTCCCTGAGGCGCGATGGCGACGATCTCGTGCGTCTCCTCCCACAGGACCGGCACGCGATAGCCGTCCTTGCCGCGGTAGACCCAGCGGTCGCCGACCTTCAGCGTCGGCGCGGCGACGGGCGGTCCGGCGGTGCCGCCCGTCCCCGGCGGCGACGCGCATCCCGCGAGCACGGCCAGCGCGCCCGCAGCGACGATCCATTGCAAGGCTTTCATTGCATTCCCTCCAGTGTTCCCGCGGCGGGTCGATCGATCACGCTGCAGCGCTAAGGTCCGCGGGACCATGACATGAGCTCGAGCGTGGCGTGCTGCGACTGGATCGCGCCGAGGCCGTCCCGGCGGTCGCCCTTCTCGTAGTACTGCGCGTTCTTTTCGGCGCGCACCATCGCGCCGACGGCCGGCGCGTAATAGACCAGGTAATTGCACTCGGTGGGCCAGCGCCAGAATTCCTCGTCGTCGAGGCGCATCAGCACGCGCAGCTTCAGCGCGTCGAAGTCGCCGGCGCGCGTGGCCACGCGGGCCCAGCCGTCCACGGTGACGTAGCGGTTGATCTGGCCGGCCTTGCGCGTCGTGGCGTTGAAGCTGTCGACCCATTGGTTCCAGCGCTGGCCCGTCGCCATGGGAAAGCCGTAGATCGTGACGGGCGGCGTGAACGTTCGCGTTTCGTCGTCGAACACCGGGCCCATGGCGAGCCGCCCCGGCGTCGCCCACGTCTCGGTGCGCGGACCGCGGGCATTGGGCCCGGTCTCCGTCACGCGGACCGTGATCGCGCCGGGGGCGACGCCGACGACCTCGTGCGTCTCGTCCCACGTGAGGGGCGCGCGAAAGCCGTCGAGCGCGCGGTAGACCCAGCGATCGCCCACGCGAAACGCCGGCCCCTCGACCGGGGGGCCCGACCCGGGGGAATCGAGGCCCGCGCAGCCGGCCAGCGCCGCGACGATCGTCATCGCCGCAACGAACCGCAGCACCCTCATCGACGGCTCTCCAGCATGGGGCGGCGCGGTGCAACGCCCTGTCGTCGTCAACATCGGGCCGCGAGGTTTCATCCATGGACCGTGCCACGAGGGCACGAAACCCGGATGCTACAACCGGACGTCGGCCACCCCGCCGCCCGCGACGCGCACGAGGTCGGCAGGCGACAGCGGGAACATCGCGTGCGGCGTTCCACCGGCCGCATAGACGACGTCGTGCTGCAGGAGGTCCCGGTCGACGAGGGTCGTCAGCGGCCGGGCGTGGCCGAGCGGCGGGATGCCGCCGATCGCGTAGCCGGTGCATTCGCGGACGAAGGCGGCGTCGGCCTTGCCGATCGGCTCGCCCACCTGCGCCGCCACCTTCGCCTCGTCGACGCGATTGGCGCCGCTCGCGATCACCAGCACCGGCGCGCCGGACGCCGCGCGAAAGACGAGCGACTTGGCGATCTGCGCGACCGTGCAGCCCAGCACGGCGGCGGCCTCGGCGGACGTGCGCGCCGGCACGTCGTATTCGACGATCGTCGTGGCCACCCCGGCGGCCGCCAGGGCGTCCTGCACGCGCTGCGCCGAGGCCGACAGCGTCACGCGGGCACCGCCACGAGCGCGTTCCAGAACACCAGCGACATCACGAGCGCGTAGACGATCGCCGACCCGATGCCGATGTTGCGGTTGAGCCGGTCGGCGCGCGCGCGATCGCCGCGCTCGGCGATGCGCTCGCAGCGCACCGACGCCAGCATGTAGATCAGCACCATCGCGAAGGCGGAGATCACCGCGACGTTGACGAGCTGCGCCGTGACGTTGGTCTCGGCGAGCGAGTTGACCACGTACTTGTTGCCGACGGCCGCGATCGTCGCCGCGGTGAGGAGCGTCGTGCGCGCGGCCAGGAGGTTCACCGGGATGAAATAGCCGAGCAGGCACAGCAGCACGCAGACGATGAAGCCGATGAAGTAATCGATGGCAACGCGCCAGCCGATGCGCTGCGCCACGACTTCCGCCACGAGCGTCGAGTAACGATCGCCCGAGCGCTCGGTCAGCCCGAACGACGTCGGGTACTGCTTGCGCATCTCGTGGACCTTGAAATCCACGAGCCGCCAGCCCGGCGAGAATGCGGCCGGATCGAGCATCGAGGCCTCGCGGTCCACTTCATAGACGACGTAGTCGTCCTCGAACGGCGATTCGATCGCGATCTCGAGCCGATGCTGGTCGAAGGGGAACGCGCCGGTGTCGAACGTCTCGTTGATCACCGCGTCGACGCGCGCGACCACGTAGTTCTCGCCGTTCGGGAGCCGCCGCCGGTCCTCCGGCGTGATCGACGTGCTGCGCGCGCTGACCACGTGCAGGTTGGCGAGCGGATCGAACTGGTCGCCGCGCCAGCGAAACCAGACCTCGAACGTGGGATGGAACGTGTACTTGGAGAAGTCGAGGTCCTGCACCGAGTACAGGTAAACGCCGACCTTGACCGGGCCCTCCGGCGACGCGGCGCTCGACGGCACGCGGCCCGGCTTCAGCGTGACCGGCGGCGGCACGTTCGTGTGCTCGAGCGGCGGCGGCGCCGCGGCCTGCCGCGCCGGGGCCGCCGGCGCCTGCCCGGCCGCGGGCGCGCACGCCAGCAGCGCTGCCAGCGCGAGCGCCGCGGCGGCGCGGACGCTACGCACCGTCGCCGTCGGTGATCGCGCCTTTGCTCGCCGTCGACACGAGGCGCATGTACTTGCTCATCAGGCCACGCGTGTAGCGGGGGGCGGGCTGCTTCCAGCGCGCGCGCCGCCGCGCGAGCTCGCCGTCGTCCACGTTGAGCTGCAGCAGCAGGCGGTGCGCGTCGATGGTGATCGAATCGCCTTCCTCGACGAGCGCGATGGTGCCGCCGACATACGCCTCCGGCGCGACGTGCCCGACGACCATGCCCCACGTGCCGCCGGAAAAGCGGCCGTCGGTGATGAGCCCTACCGACTCGCCGAGGCCCTGGCCGATCAGCGCCGACGTGGGCGCCAGCATCTCCTGCATGCCCGGCCCGCCCTTCGGCCCCTCGTAGCGGATCACGACGACGTCGCCGGGCTTGATCGCCTTGGCCATGATCGCTTCCATCACCGCGGGCTCGGAATCGAACACGCGCGCCGGGCCGGTGATCGACGGATTCTTGAGGCCGGTGATCTTGGCGACGCAGCCCTCGGGCGCGAGATTGCCGCGGAGGATCGCGAGGTGGCCCTCGGCGTACATCGGGTTGGACCACGGCCGGATGACGTCCTGGTCGGCGCGCGGCGAGTCCGGCACGCCGGCGAGCGCCTCGGCCATCGTGCGGCCGGTGATCGTCATGCAGTCGCCGTGGAGGATGCCGTTGGCGAGCAGGATCTTCAGCACCTGCGGCACGCCGCCGGCGCGGTGCAGGTCGACGGCGACGTAGCGCCCGGACGGCTTCAGGTCGCACAGCACCGGCACGCGCTTGCGGATCGCCTCGAAATCGTCGATCGTCCACGGCACACCCGCGGCGGACGCAATGGCGAGGTAGTGCAGCACCGCGTTGGTCGAGCCGCCGGTCGCCATCACCAGCGCGATCGCGTTCTCGATCGATTTGCGCGTGATGATGTCGCGCGGCTTCAGGTCGTTTTTGATCGCCTCGACCAGCACGCGCGCCGATTCGGCGGCCGAGTCGGCCTTCTCGCCGTCGGGAGACGCCATCTGCGAGCTGCCGAGGAGGCTCATGCCGAGCGCCTCGAACGACGAGGACATCGTGTTCGCCGTGAACATGCCGCCGCACGCGCCCACGCTCGGGCACGCATTGCGCTCGATGCCGTCGTAGTCCTCCTTCGCGAGCTTCCCGGCCGCGTACCCGCCAACCGCCTCGAACGCGGAGACGATCGTCAGCGCCTGCCCTTTCCAGTCGCCGGGCTTGATCGTGCCCGCGTAGACGTAGATGGCGGGCACGTTGACCCGGGCCATCGCCATCATGCCGGCGGGCATGTTCTTGTCGCAGCCGCCGACCACCAGCACGCCGTCCATGCACTGGCCGTTGACGGACGTCTCGATGGCGTCGGCGATCACCTCGCGCGACACCAGCGAGTACTTCATGCCTTCGGTGCCCATGCCGATGCCGTCGGTGACCGTGGGCACGCCGAAGACCTGCGGCATCGCGCCGGCGTCCTTGAGGCTCGCCATCGCGCGGTCGACCAGCGGCTGGATCCCGGCGTTGCACGGATTCATCGTGCTGTGGCCGTTGGCGACGCCGACGATCGGCTTCTCGAAGTCGCCGTCGCCGAAGCCGACGGCGCGCAGCATCGCGCGGTTCGGCGAGCGGGCGACGCCCTGCGTGATGAGTCTGGAACGGCGATTGAACGCCATGGGATTCCTCCTGGCCGGCGAGCGGCGGGCTTAAGGCTTGACCGGCGCCCGCGACGGGGCCCGCGACGATAGCATCGGGGCCGCGCGCAGACAACAAACGACCGCGCCGCCGGCGACGAGCAGGAAGCCCGCGCCGTGGAACGGATGCAGCCGCTCGCCGATGAACACGGCGGCGAGGACGGCGGCGAAGACCGGCACGAGGTGCGTGAAGATGCCGGCCTGCACGGCGCCCACGCGCGCGACGCCGAAGCCGAACAGCAGCGACGCGGCGAGCGTCGGCAGCGTGCTGAGGTACAGGATGCCAAGCGCGGCGCTGGACGTGATCGTCGGCCAGCCTTTCATCGCGATCTCGGCGGTCGCGACCGGCGCGAGGAACAGCAGCCCCAGTACGGCGCCGATGAACACGAACGCCGGCAGCGACACCTGCTTCGGGCGCTCCACCAGCTTCACCGTGTAGAACGCCCACACCAGCATGCCGGCGAGCAGCAGCAGGTCGAACGGCGAGAAGCGCAGCGTCACGAGCGCCATCGGGTCGCCGCGCGCCAGGATCACCGCCACGCCGAGCGACGAGACCGCGAGGCCGGTGGTCTCGAGGGCCGTGGGGCGGCGGCCGTAGAACAGCGCGAGCACCGCGACGATCAGCACCGGTATGACGGAGTTGAGGAGTCCGAGCAGCGTGGCCGTGGTGCCGGCGAGGCCGAAGTAGACGAGGCAGGTTTGCGGGCCGAAGCCCAGCAGCGCGAGCAGCGCGTAGGTGCGGAAATCGTCGCGGACGGCCGCGGCCATGGCGGCCCGCTCGCGCCAGACGAAGGGCAGCAGGCACACGACGACGACCACCCAGCGCAGCGTGGCGAGCGTGGCGGGCGGCAGCGCGTCGAGGAGGCCGCGCGCGGCGACGGCGCTGCTGCCCCACAGGGCGGCGGTCGCGACGAGCGCGGCGTAGGCGACGCTTCGCGGCGGATGGTTCATGAGTGCCGCGATGGTAGCGACGGCCCTCGATACCGTCCAATACAATAGAATGCCGGTTGCCATACCTTGCGGGTATCACGCTCGATGGAGCTTCGCCACCTGCGCTATTTCGCCGCCGTCGCCGAGACGCTCAACTTCGGCCGCGCGGCGGCGCGGCTGTCGATCTCGCAGCCGCCGCTGTCGCGGCAGATCCAGTCGCTGGAGCACGAGCTCGGCACGCCGCTCTTCACGCGTACGACGCGCGGCGTGCGCCTTACCGCCGCCGGCCGGGCGCTGATTCCCGAGGCGCGCCGGCTCCTGCGCGAGGCGGCGGCGCTGGTCGAGGGCGCGCGGCATCTCGCCGAAGGAGGCGTCGGCTCGCTGCGAATCGGCTTCATCAGCACGGCTTCCTATAACGTGCTGCCGCGCGTGCTGCCCGAGTTCCATCGCCGCCGCCCCGGCATCCAGCTCGCGCTGCAGGAAACCACGTCGGATGCGCAGATCGCGCTGCTGCGCGACTACGAGCTCGACGTCGGCGTCCTCGTGCCGCCGGTGGTCGACGCCGGCTTTCGCTACCTGCCGCTGATGCAGGAGCCGCTCCTCGCCGCGTTGCCTGCCCGCCGCCGCTGGCCGCGGCGCGTGCCGCTGGCGTCGCTCGCGGCCGAGACGTTCGTCCTCTTTCCGCGCCAGGCCGGCGTCGGTCTCTACGATCTCATCGTCGGGTTCTGTCGCAGCGCCGGGTTCACGCCGCGCATCGGCCAGGAGGCCGTCCAGATGCCGACGATCGTGAGCCTCGTCGCCGCCGGCATGGGCGTCGCGCTGGTTCCGGCGTCGCTGCGGCACATGCGGCGCACGGGTGTGGTATATCGCGCATTGGCCGAAACGAGCCCGCTGATGGAAATGGGGCTCGCCTGGCGCGAGGGCGAGGAGGAGCCGGCGGTCGCGGCCTTCGTCGCGCATGCGCGAGCGGCGTTCAGGATCTGACTTCGCGCATGCTCGTTCACCCCCAATTCGATCCCGTCGCGCTCCAGATCGGCCCGTTCCACCTGGGCGGGATGGAGCTCGGACCGTTCGCCATCCGCTGGTACGGCCTCATGTACCTGCTGGCGTTCATCCTCGTGATCGTGCTGGGGCGAAAGCGCGCCCGCGCGAACATGCTCACCGGCTGGCGCCCGGGCGACATCGACGACATGCTGTTCTACGGCGTGCTCGGCGTGATCATCGGCGGCCGCCTCGGCTACGTGCTGTTCTACAAGCCGCTGTACTACCTCGCGCATCCGCTCGAGATCTTCGCCGTGTGGCAGGGGGGCATGAGCTTCCACGGCGGATTTCTCGGTGTGCTGATCGCGCTCTGGTTCTACGCGCAGCGGCGCCGCAAGCCCTGGCTCGACGTCACCGACTTCGTCGCGCCGCTGGTGCCGCTGGGCCTCGCTGCCGGCCGCCTCGGCAACTTCATCAACGGCGAGCTGGTGGGGCGCGCGACCGACGTGCCGTGGGCGATGGTGTTCCCGCAGGTCGACAGCGTGCCGCGCCATCCGTCCCAGCTCTATCAGCTCGGCCTCGAGGGGCTGCTGCTGTTCGTGATCCTGTGGACGTACGCCAGCCGGCACCGGCCGATGGGCGCCGTGTCGGGGCTCTTCCTGCTGGGGTACGGCGTGCTGCGGTTCGTGGCGGAGTTCGCGCGCGAGCCCGACAACTTCCTCGGTTACCTGGCCCTCGGCCTCACGATGGGCCAGTGGCTGTCGGTGCCGATGATCGTCGCCGGACTGGCGATGATGGTGTGGGCCTACCGGCGGGCCGGCAAGGCCGAGCCCACGCTGCTCGACCGGATGAAATGACGCGGGGCGCGCGGACCGCGCCCGCGGCGGCTAGTCGAGGCGGCGGTAGTCGCCGTCGATCGCCTGGCGGCGGCGCAGGTGCGCCCGGCCGGCCATCGCCGGCTGCGGGCCGTGGTTGATGGGCAGCATCAGCAGCGTCAGCGCGAGCACGTCCGACATCACGCCCGGCAGCATGAGGAGCAGCGCGGCCAGCACCTTGCGGCCGCTGTCGACGAGGCCCCGCAGCAGCGACTGCTCGCCGTGCAGCGCCGCCAGCGTGTTGGTGCGAAACGACAGGCGCTCGTTGCGCAGAAGCCACGCGCCGCCGATCAGTCCGGCGACGAGCCAGGCCCACATCGGCGTTCCCAGCCAGCGGGCGAACCGCGCCGTGACGTAGAGATCGACCAGAGGGAATACCAGTACAATCGCAAGCAGGACGAAACGCATGGACGACTCCTTGGCGGAACCGGCGATCGTCGTGCTGACGAACCTGCCCGACCGCGAGAGCGCGCAACGGCTGGCGCAGGCGCTCGTCGGTGGGCGGCTCGCCGCGTGCGTCAATGTCGGCGTGACCGTCGAATCAATTTATCACTGGCGGGGACAAATCGAAACGGCCATCGAGGTCCCGGTGACCATCAAGACCCGCGCAGTGTTGTTTTCAGAGGTGGAGGCGGCGATCCGCCGATTCCACCCCTACGAACTTCCGGAGATCGTCGCTGTCCCCATCACGCATGGATCGCCCGCCTATCTCGCCTGGATCGCCGCGGAAACGCGGGCGGCCTGACGCCCTGAGAGCCGCGGCGGCGGGCCTGCTGTGCGCCGTCGCCCTTGCCGCCGCCGCGGCCGGCGTGCCGGGGCTCGAGCCCAAGCTCCTCCCGCCCGAGCAGGCGTTCCGGTTCTCGGCGCGCACCCTCGACCCGGGCACGGTCGAGGCCCGGTTCGACGTCGCGGACGGCTATTACCTTTATCGCGACAAGCTCCGCTTCTCCGTCGCGGGCGGCGCGCCGGCGCTGGGCGTCGCGGCGCTGCCTGCCGGCAAGCGCAAGCACGACGAATTCTTCGGCGACGTCGAGACCTACCGCGGCGTCGTGGTCGTCCGGGTGCCGGTCGTCGACGCCAGGGCCGGCCAGCCGCTCGTGCTCGTCGCCGACTCGCAGGGCTGCGCCGACGCCGGCGTCTGTTATCCCCCCAACCAGCAACAGGTCCGCCTCGCCGTGCCCGCGGCAGGCGCCGCCGCAGGTCCGCTCGTGGAAGCCCATCCGCGCAAGGGACTCTTCAATTGAGCGCCCCCGCCTCCGACCGTGTAGGTGAGCGCTCGCTGTCGCCCCAAACCACTTGGGGCGGGCTCAGCCTGCCGCGATGGGCGGCGGTAGCGTTGGCCGGCGTGATCGCGCTCGCCGTCGGGGTGTGGGTCGCCCGCGGCACGCTCGAGCCCTCGCGGGTGGGCCAGGACGCCACGGCCCTGTATGGGGTCGCGCTACCGGACCTCGACGGACGCGAGCAGCGGCTCGATCAGTGGCGGGGTAAGGTGCTGGTGGTGAATTTCTGGGCCACCTGGTGCGCGCCCTGCCGGGAAGAGATGCCCCAGTTCGTGAAAACGCAGACCGCCCTCGGCGGCAAAGGCCTGCAATTCGTCGGCATCGCCGTCGATCAGGGCGACAAGATCAAGCAATTCGCCTCCGAGATCGGATTGAATTATCCGTCGCTGGTCGGCGGGATGGGCGCAATGGAATTGTCGAAAACGCTCGGCAACGACCTGATGGCCCTGCCGTTCACCGTGATCGTCGGGCGGGACGGCCGGATCGTCCACACCCAGCTGGGTCAGCTGAAGCAGGCCCAGCTCGATTCGATCGTCGGCAAGCTGCTCTAACCCGCGTTTCCGTTGGCTCGGCTTGGCGGTCATTTTCGCCCATCGTCCGCGCAACGCTGGACAACTCGCGGCCATCTGCGGCAAACTCGCGCCCCAGCGACATAACGTCGGTGCAGCGGGCCCCGCGGGCTGTGCAGAACAGGCAACTACGCCTTTTTCGCGCAGCGCTGTGACGAGCGGGCCCCTACAGGGACACGATCCCGCACCGCGCCTGCGGCGTGCCGGCACCGGTGCGCGGCCTTACGGGGGTGGAACATGGACCTGCGCAAGCTCAAGACGCTGATCGAGCTGGTCGAGACGTCGGGCATCGCCGAGCTCGAGATACAGGAAGGCGAAGAACGCGTGCGCATCACGCGCGCCACGATGATGGGCGCGCAGACGGTGATGCTGCCCACGGCGATGCCCGCGCCGGTCGCGCCGACCGGCGGCCCGCACAACATGGGCAGCGAGCCCTCGCCACCGGCGGCGCCGGAAGGCCACGTCGTCAAGAGCCCGATGGTGGGCACGTTCTATCGGGCGGCGTCGCCGGGCGCCAAGTCGTTCGTCGAAGTCGGGGACACGGTCGCGCAAGGCGACGCGCTCTGCATCATCGAGGCGATGAAGCTGATGAACGAGATCGAGGCCGACGCCACCGGCACGGTGAAGGCGATCCTCGCCGAGAACGGACAGGCGGTCGAATTCGGTCAGCCGTTGTTCGTGATCGTGTAAGGCCGCGCCCCACGTGGCCGTCAAGCCGGAAAAGCTGTTCGACAAGATCCTGATCGCCAATCGCGGCGAGATCGCGCTGCGCATCCAGCGCGCGTGCCGCGAGCTCGGCATCAAGACGGTCGTCGTCCACTCCGAAGCCGACCGCGACGCCAAGTACGTCGCGCTCGCCGACGAGTCGGTATGCATCGGGCCGCCGCCGTCCGCGCAGAGCTATCTCAACATTCCGGCGATCATCGCGGCGGCCGAAGTGACCGACGCGCAGGCGATCCATCCCGGCTACGGCTTCCTCTCCGAGAACGCGGACTTCGCCGAGAAGGTCGAGCGCTCCGGCTTCGTGTTCATCGGACCGAAGCCCGAGACGATCCGCCTGATGGGTGACAAGGTGAGCGCCAAGGCCGCGATGAACAAGGCCGGCGTGCCGTGCGTGCCCGGCTCGGAAGGCGCGCTCCCGGAGGATCCGAAGGAGATCGTGCGGATGGCGCGCGCGACGGGCTATCCGGTGATCATCAAGGCGGCCGGCGGCGGCGGCGGGCGCGGCATGCGCGTCGTGCACACGGAAGCCGCGCTGCTCCCGGCGGTCACGCTGACGCGCTCGGAGGCGCAATCGGCGTTCGGCAATCCGACCGTCTACATGGAGAAGTTCCTGACGCAGCCGCGGCACATCGAGATCCAGGTGCTGGCCGACGAGCACAAGAACGCCGTCTACCTGTTCGAGCGCGACTGCTCGATGCAGCGGCGCCACCAGAAGATCATCGAGGAGGCGCCGGCGCCGTCAGTGAACCCGCGCGCGCTGCTGCGCATCGCCGAGCGCGCGGCCGACGCCTGCCGCCGGATCGGCTATCGCGGCGCCGGCACGTTCGAGTTCCTGTACCAGGACGACGAGTTCTTCTTCATCGAGATGAACACGCGCGTGCAGGTCGAGCATCCGGTGACCGAGCTCATCACCGGCATCGACATCGTCCAGGAGCAGATCCGCATCGCCGCCGGGCACAAGCTGCGCTTTCGCCAGCGCGACATCCAGAAGCGCGGCCACGCGATCGAGTGCCGGATCAACGCCGAGGACCCGTGGACGTTCATACCGTCGCCGGGGCGCATCACGTCGTGGCACGTGCCGGGCGGCCCCGGCATCCGCGTCGATTCGCACGCCTATCAGAACTACCTCGTGCCGCCGAACTACGACTCGATGATCGGCAAGGTCATCGCCTACGGCGATTCGCGCGAGCAGGCGATGGCGCGCATGCGCGTCGCGCTGTCCGAGATGGTGGTCGCGGGCATCAAGACCAACATTCCGCTGCACCAGGAGCTTCTGCTGGACGAGAAGTTCATCGTGGGCGGAACGTCGATCCACTATCTCGAGGAGCGTCTCGCCAAGCGCAAGTCCGTCGGCTAGACGCCGGCGTGCTGCCCTCGGCGCGCCGGCGCCTCCGTTGAGCCACCTCGCGCTTCGCTTCGACGTCGACGCCGCGCACGCGGACGCCTGGTCCGACGCGCTCGCCGAAAACGGCGCGCTCGCCGTCGACATCTCCGATCCCGCCGCCGGCACCGCGGCCGAAACCCCCGTCTACGCCGAGCCCGGCGACCCCGGGGCCACGGTGTGGCCCGTCGCCCGCATCACCGCGCTGTTCGCCGCCGCCACGGACGTCGGCGCACGCCTTCGCCACGGCGCGGCGCAGCTCGGCCTCGGCCTTCCCGTCCACGAGGTGGAAGAGATCGCCGACCGCGATTGGGTGCGCGCCACGCAGGCGCAGTTCGGCCCGATCGAGATCGAGCCGGGCTTCTGGATCGTGCCGTCGTGGTGCGCGCCGCCGGTGCCCGCCGCGCTCAATCTCGCGCTCGATCCCGGCGTCGCGTTCGGCACCGGCTCGCATCCCACGACGCGCCTCTGCCTGCAGTGGCTCCGTGCGACGGTGACCCCGCACGCGTCCGTGCTCGACTACGGCTGCGGCTCCGGCATCCTCGCGATCGCAGCGGCGAAGCTCGGCGCGGGCGACGTCGCGGGCACCGACATCGATCCGCAGGCCCTCGATGCCGCCGCGGACAACGCGCGCGCCAACGGCACGGCCGTCGCGTTCGCCGCGCCCGACGCGATCCGCGGCGGCACGTTCGATCTCGTCGTCGCCAACATCCTCACCAATCCGCTGCGGATGCTGGCGCCGGCGCTCGCCGCGCGCGTGCGGCCCGGCGGCCGCCTCGCGCTCGCCGGGTTGCTCGACGCGCAGGCGCCGCTCGTCGCCGACGCGTATGCGCGCTGGTTTACTATCGCGCCTTGGCGCAGCGCCGACGGCTGGACGCTGCTCGCGGGCGTGCGGACGCCCGACGCCTCGTCCTGATCGCGTACGCATGGCCACGGCCGATCCCAAATTCACGCGCTGCCCGGGTTGCCAGACCGTCTTTCGCGTCACCGGCGACCAGCTGGCGCTGCGCGGCGGCCAGGTGCGATGCGGTCATTGCCGCACGGTGTTCGACGGCAACGCGCAGGCGTTGTCGCTCGCCCCGCGGGCGCGTCCCGACACGGATTTCGACGACGACTTCGCGCGCGGTCCCGCGACCGTCACGCTGCGCGATTCGCACGCGCTCGAAGCCGCGCCGCCGGCGCCGGCCGCGACGACGCCACCCGCGCTGCGCGAGCCTTCGTTCGCGCCATTGCCGGACGAGGCGTTAGCGGCGGCAGGCGCCGCTGCGGCAGACGGCGAAGCGGAATCCGCTCCGGCGGATGAGGCCATTGCCGGCGACCACGTCGCCCCGTCCGCCGACGCCGCGGTCGCCGACGCTGAGGGCGCGGCGCCCGGCGACGCCGGCGGCGAGTCCACGCCCGATGAAGCCGCCGTCCGTACCGAGCGCGCGCGCACCGTGCTCTACGCGGTGGCCATCCCGCTGCTGCTGCTGGTGCTCGTGTTCCAGGCGGGGTTCCATTTCCGGGACGCGATCGCCGCGCGCTGGCCCGGCGCCAAGCCGGCGCTGGTCCGGTGGTGCGACACGCTGGGCTGCACGATCCGCCCGCTCCACGACATCGGAGGCCTGTCGATCGACGCGTCCGACCTCCAGGCCGATCCCGCGCACAAGGGGCTCCTGGTCCTCACGGCCACGGTGCGCAATCGCGCGGCCGTCGCGGTCGCCTTTCCGATGCTGGAACTGACGCTGACCGATTCCAGCGACACAGTGGTCGTCCGCCGCGTGCTGAACCCGGTCGAATACGCGGGCGGCACGGCCGACCTCGGTGCCGGCATCGCCGCCAACTCCGAGGTGCTGATCAAGATGTTCCTCGACGCCAGCGCCACCAGCCAGGCGGGCTACCGGCTGTACCTCTTTTACCTTTGATCGCGGCCGCGGGGCCGTGGTGCACTGCGCAACGGGCGGCGGACATGCGATCGCTCGGTCGCACCAAATCAAGGCGTTGCAACGCAAATCTGATCCGATTCGGTGCGACCGGCCTGCGCCGAACGGCGTTTCACGGGAAAAATTGCACTAAAGCGGGGGTTTGATGTGCGCCACCCTATGGCATAGTTCTAGCTAACGTTCACCCGCTCGATCCCGCGGCGCAACGTCTCGCTTCGCCCTCGTCCCCAGGAGACCCTGCATGACCACCCCAGCCGAAGTGCTGAAAATGATCAAGGACAAGGAGGTCAAGTTCGTCGACCTCCGCTTTACCGACACTCGCGGCAAGGAGCAGCACGTCTCGGTGCCCTCGAAGGCGTTCGACGCCGACAAGTTCGAGTCCGGCCATGCGTTCGACGGCTCGTCGATCGCCGGCTGGAAAGGCATCCAGGCCTCGGACATGCTGCTGATGCCCGACCCCGGCACGGCGAACATCGACCCCTTCATGGACGAGACCACGCTGCTCCTCACGTGCGACGTGATCGAGCCGTCGGACGGCAAGGGCTACGAGCGCGACCCGCGCTCGCTCGGCAAGCGCGCCGAGGCGTACCTCAAGTCGACCGGCATCGGCGACGTCTCCTACTTCGGCCCGGAGCCCGAGTTCTTCATCTTCGACGCGGTCGAGTGGTCGGTCGATATGTCCGGCAGCTACTGCAAGGTGTTCTCGAGCGAGGCCGCGTGGTCGACCGGCGAGAAGTTCGAGGGCGGCAACATGGGCCACCGGCCCTCGGTGAAGGGCGGGTACTTCCCGGTGCCGCCGGTCGATTCGCTGCAGGACATCCGCTCGGCGATGTGCCTTGCGCTCGAGCAGATGGGCGTCGAGGTCGAGGTGCATCACCACGAAGTCGCGAACGCCGGCCAATGCGAGATCGGCACGAAGTTCGCGCCGCTGGTGCAGCGCGCCGACTGGCTGCAGATCATGAAGTACGTGATCCACAACACCGCGCACGCGTACGGCAAGACCGCCACGTTCATGCCGAAGCCCATCGTCGGCGACAACGGCTCGGGCATGCACGTGCACCAGTCCATCTGGAAGGGCGGCAAGAACCTGTTCGCCGGCGACGGCTATGCCGGCCTGTCCGATTTCGCGCTGTATTACATCGGCGGCATCATCAAGCACGCGAAGGCGCTGAACGCGATCACCAATCCGGGCACCAACTCGTACAAGCGGCTGGTGCCCGGCTTCGAGGCGCCGATCAACCTCGCGTACTCGGCGCGCAACCGGTCCGCGTCCTGCCGCATTCCTTACGTGAGCAATCCGAAGGGCCGGCGGGTCGAGGTCCGCTTCCCGGATCCGACGGCGAATCCGTACCTCGCGTTCTCGGCGATGCTGATGGCCGGTCTCGACGGCATCCAGAACAAGATCCATCCGGGCGATCCGATGGACAAGAACCTCTACGACCTCGAGCCCGAAGAGGCGGCGAAGGTGCCGCATCCGTGCGCGTCCCTCGACGAGGCGCTCGATGCGATCGACAAGGACCGGGAGTTCCTCACCCGCGGCGGCGTGTTCACCGACGACATGATCGACGCTTACATCGCCCTCAAGATGGAGGAAGTCACGCGGTTCCGGATGACGACCCATCCGGTCGAATACGACATGTATTTCAGCCTTTAGGCGAGGGCGCGCCGGCGTGCGCGGGGAACCAACGGAAGGGGCGGGACTGTCAAACCCGCCCCTTTTGCTTCGGAGACCCGGCGGTTACACTGGGGCGCGATGCTTCTTAGTGGTGACGAACCTGCTGGAAATTGGTGCCCGCGCGCACTTGCGTGGTGCTTGGTCGCAGGTGCCGTCGCGTCGGCCGGCGCCGCCGGCGCGGCGACGCTCGCCGAGAAGGCCCGCGAATCGGGTTGCACGAGCAAGCCCGTCGCCATCAGCGAGGGCCTCTTCAAGTGCACCACCCCGAACGGCGGCGACGCATTCTTCAACGTCCCTGGCGTCGTCGGCACGCCGCCGCCTTCGAGCAGCGCAACGGCTGCGCGCAAGCCGTCCGACAAGTCGACGACACCCACAGGCTTTCCTCGCGTCGACGCGGAGACGCAGAAGGGCCGCGACGACCTTCGCAAGAAGGTGCTCAGCGACGAGCTCGCGGCCGAGGAGAAGTCGCTATCCGACGCCCGCATGGCCTACGAGAACGGCGCGCCCGCGCCGTTGCCCGAGGAAAAGAACGACGCCGAGAAATACCGGCAGAGGATCGGCCGCCTGCGCCAGGCCGTCCAGCTTCACGAGCGCAACGTCGACGCGCTCAAGAAAGAGATCGGCAACGCGCGTTGAGGCGCGGCGTCGCGCGATTTGCGCGCGCCGGCCGCTCGCATTGCGCGCGCCGCGGCGCCCGGCGCGGATATTGCTAACACTCCGGGATGGAAGCGTGTCCGACCACGTCCGCGCAGGGCGGATGTCATGGTGAAGCTCCGGCTCTTTTCGTCGGCGGCGCCGGTGGAGGCGAGCGTCTCGCACGCCGGTCTCGACCTCCTCGCCACCGCGGTGCTGCTGCTCGACGCGCAGCGCCGCGTCGAGTACGCCAATCCCGCGGCGGAAAACCTGTTCGAGCTCTCGCGGGCGAAGCTCGCGGGCAGCACCACGCGCGAGGTGTTCGGCGATGCTCCCGGTCTGGCCGCAGCGATCGACAAGGCGGTGATGTCGGGCGCGTCCTACACGGAGCAGGAGCTCGAGCTCGGCGTGCCGGGCCGCCCGAGACTGCACCTCAATTGCACGGTGTCGGTGGTGGAGGGCAGCGCGAACCTGCTGCTCCTGGAGCTGCGCCACATCGATCAGCAGCTGAAGATCGCGCGCGAGGAAAGGCTGCTCGAGCAGCAGCAGGCGAATCGCGAGCTGATCAGAAGCCTCGCGCACGAGATCAAGAATCCGCTGGGCGGCATACGCGGGGCGGCGCAGCTCCTGGAGCGGGAGCTCGATCGCGCCCAGCTGATCGAGTACACGCAGGTGATCATCGGCGAGGCCGACCGCCTGCAGTCGCTGGTGAACCGCCTGCTGACGCCGCACCGGCTGCCGTCGTACCGGCGCACCAACATCCACGAGGTCCTCGTGCGCGTGAAGGGCGTGGTCCAGGCGGAGTATCCCGCCATTCCGATCGCCTGCGACTTCGACACGAGCCTTCCCGAGTTCGACGCGGACGCCGACCAGCTCACGCAATCGATCCTGAACGTCGTCAAGAACGCGGCGCAGGCGCTGCATGGCACCACGGCAGGACCCGAGATCCAGCTCCAGACGCGCATCGCGCGCGGCGTCACGCTGGCGAAGCGCCGCCACAAGCTCGCGCTGATGGTGGCCATCGTCGACAACGGGCCGGGCGTCGCGCCCGAGATCCGCGACAAGATTTTCTATCCGCTGGTTTCCGGCCGGGAGGGCGGCAGCGGGCTGGGCCTGACGATCGCGCAGACGTTCGTGGCCCAGCACGGGGGCAACATCGAATGCGACAGCGTCCCCGGCTGCACGATTTTCACCATCCTGCTGCCGCTCGAGACCATGCGCACGGCGGGATAAACGGGAAATGAACGAAACGATGTACGCCTACGACTACGAACCCCCGCGCGGCGATGGCATGAAGGCCGTCTGGATCGTCGACGACGACCGCTCGATACGCTGGGTGCTGGAAAAGGCGCTCGCCCGCGAGGGCATTCCGTTCAAGACGTTCTCGTCGGCGTACGAGGTGCTCCAGGCGCTGTCGGTGAGCCAGCCGCAAGTGCTCGTCTCCGACATCCGCATGCCGGGCGAGTCGGGCCTCGTGCTGCTGAACAAGATCAAGGAGCGGTATCCGCACATCCCGGTCATCATCATGACCGCATATTCGGATCTCGACAGCGCCGTCGCCGCTTTCCAGGGCGGCGCGTTCGAATATCTGCCGAAGCCCTTCGACGTCGATCACGCGCTCGCGCTCATCCGCCGTGCCGGGACGGAGACGCCGGCGACTACGCCGGCCGCCACCGGCGGCGCCGAGACGCCCGAGATCCTCGGCCAGGCGCCGGCGATGCAGGAGGTCTTCCGCGCGATCGGCCGGCTGTCGCAGTCGAACGCCACGGTGCTCATCACCGGCGAGTCGGGCTCCGGCAAGGAGCTCGTCGCTCGCGCGCTGCACCGGCACAGCCCGCGTGCGGCGGGTCCGTTCGTCGCGATCAACACCGCGGCGATTCCAAAGGACCTGCTGGAGTCGGAGCTCTTCGGGCACGAGCGCGGCGCGTTCACAGGCGCGCAATCGATGCGCCGCGGCCGCTTCGAGCAGGCCGAGGGCGGCACGCTGTTCCTCGACGAAATCGGTGACATGCCGGCGGACCTGCAGGTGCGCCTGCTTCGCGTCCTCGCCGACGGCGAGTATTACCGGGTGGGCGGCCACGCGCCGCAAAAGGCGAGCGTGCGCATCATCGCGGCCACGCATCAGAATCTCGAGGAGCGCGTGCGGCTCGGCCTCTTCCGCGAGGACCTGCTGCATCGGCTGAACGTCGTGCGCCTGCGGCTGCCGCCGCTGCGCGAGCGGCAGGAGGACATCGCGCCGCTCGCGCGGCACTTCCTGCAGAAGAGCGCGCGGGAGCTGGCGGTCGAGCCCAAGCTGCTGTCCGACGACGCGCTCAAGGTGCTGTCGGCGTTCGCGTTCCCGGGCAACGTGCGTCAGCTCGAGAACGTCTGTCACTGGGTCACCGTGATGGGGCCCGGCCAGCGGATCGAAGTGGCCGACCTGCCGCCGGAAGTGCGCGAGGTGCCAGGCACGGGCGCAGGCGGCGCCGCCGACATCGGCTGGCAGCAGGCGCTCGATCGCGAGCTCGCGCAGGCGCTGCTGCGCGGCGAGCGCAACGTCGGCGACCGGCTCGAGCAGGAGTTCGAGAAGACGCTGATCCGCCGCGCGCTGGCGCACACCGGCGGCCATCGCATGGAGGCAGCGGCCTGGCTCGGCTGGGGCCGCAACACGCTCACGCGCAAGATCCAGGAGCTCGGCCTCGACGCCGAGCTGCGCAAGGGCGAGCGCGGCTAGGGCATCGGCGACGCTGCGGGTGCGAGCAGCGAGCGCTCCACCATCTCGTCGATCACGACATCGGGCTTTTCCCGCAGGATCAGCGCGGGGTCGAGCCGCCGCGCACCCACGTAGACCGAGCGGCTGAAATTCTCCGACAGCAGCGGGATCAGCGGAATCGCCATGGAATCGCGCAGCATCACCATGCGGGGCAAGCCCGGCCGGTCGCACGCATAGAACTCGAAGCCTTCGTCGGCGCCGCTGTCGATCCGCTTGCCGCAGCGCGACGCCGGATCGCCCAGCACCTTGCCGAGCGACACGAAGTCCGGCTCTTTCAAGGACCAGTTCATGCCGACCGCGCGCGCGAGGTCGCCCGAGTACACGTCGACGCCCGGCACGTAGGGAGGCCGCGGCGGCGGCGCGGTCGCGGGCACGCGCTCGGGCCCGAGCGCAGCGCGCACCGCGCGCATCAGCGCCTCGTAACCGACGCTGGCGCCCGCGAGGTTCCAGTGCGAATCCGTCTGGAAGTAGAGCCGGTCGCGCGCCTTGGCGGCGCGCAGCGGTTCGCGCATGTCGACGAAGCGGACGGCCGGCGCATCGGCGCGCAGCGCGGCGGCCAGACGTTCGAGCGGCGACGCCGTCGGCGACGGCGTCACCCACGCGGGCAGATGCTCGGGGTAGATCGTGTACTTGTCGGGCACGATCGTCACGACGTAGGGGATGCCGTGCTGCGCGAGGAACGCGGCGCGGCGCTGCAGCTCCGCCGCCACCGCCGCGATCTCCCCGTCGGTCACCGGCAGCGTTCCGCGGTAGTGGCGGTCGAGCGCCTTGGTGTCCTCGCCGAGGAAATAGAGCCAGCCATCGCGGCCGAGCATCACCGTGGGCGCGGGCGACACGCCGAAACCTTGGACGAGCAAGGCGTGATGCGCGACCAGCAGCGCGCTGCGGCCGTAGAAGCGATCGGCGAACGCCCGCTCGAACTCGGTGGTGAACGCCGGCGTGAGCGCGGGGGCGGGCCACGGCGCGGCGCGACGATTCTCGAGCTCCAGCGTCGGCTGCGGCCGGAGTCGCGCCATCAGCGGTCCGCCCACGCCGAGCGCGCCCAGCGCGGGCAGGAGCAGTCCCGGCAGCGCGATGAAAGCGACGAAGAGCGCGGCCAGAATGCGATCGCGGCGCGGATGGTCCGCCGGCGCCGGCGGCGGCACCGGCGGGAGCGCGAGGGGATCGCGGTTGGCGGCCATCAGAAGCGGAAATAGATGAACGGATTGTAGGTGTTCGCCGCGAGCATCGCCGCCGAGGCGGCGAACACCAGCGTGAGCCACAGCACGTCGGCCGTCTGCACGGCGCCACTCGCGAGCGTGGTCGTGGCGGCCACGCGATCGCGCCACGCGCCGATGCGCCGGGCGAGCGGCGTGGCGAAGACGATCGCCAGGGTCAGGGTCGTCGCGACGAGCCCGTCGAGGTGCGGCGTCACGGACTGATGCGCCGACGCGGCGCCCTGGCCCAGCAGCGCCGCGTAGTAGCTTGCCGCGTGCGCCAGCGTGTCGCAGCGGAACAGCACCCAGCCGCCCATGATCGCCGCCAGCGCGTAGACGTGCCCGATCCACGGGTGTCGCGCGAGGAGTCGATCGAGCCCCGCGCGCTCGGCCACGAGGAAGAGGCCGTGCCACGCGCCCCAGAGCACGAACGGCCAGCTCGCGCCGTGCCACAGGCCGCAGAGCAGGAACACGATGACGAGGTTCGCGTAGGCCCGCCAGCGGCCGCGCTGGTTGCCGCCGAGCGGAATGTACAGATAGTCGCGAAACCAGTTCGATAGCGAGATGTGCCAGCGGCGCCAGAACTCGCGGATCGACCGGGCGATGTACGGATAGTTGAAGTTCTCGAGAATCCGAAAGCCGAACATCCGCATCAGGCCGATCGCCATGTCCGAGTAGCCGGAGAAGTCGAAATAGATCTGCAGCGTGTAGCAGACGAGGCCGAGCCACGCGAGCGGCGTGGTGAGCTCCGCGGCCGGCATCCCGAAGATGTCGTCGGCCGCGCGGCCGAGCGTGTTCGCCACCAGCGTCTTCTTGCCGAGACCCAGCACGAAGCGGCGCGCGCCGTAGGCGAAATCGGCGAGACGCGCGTCACGCTGGGTGAGCTGCGCGGCGATGTCGCGCCAGCGGATGATCGGCCCCGCGATCAGCTGCGGGAACAGCAGGATGTACAGCGCGAACGCGGGCAGGCTGCGCTGGGCGTCGGCGTTGCGCTTGTACACGTCGACCACGTACGAAATCGCGTGGAAGGTGAAGAACGAGATGCCGAGCGGCAGCGCGATGTTGGTCAGCGCCATCGTGCCGACACCGAGGATCGGTGCCAGCGCGTTGACATTGGCGACGGCGAAGTTCGCGTATTTGAAGAGCGCGAGGGTGGCGAGGTTGCCCGCCACCGCGGCGATCAGCCAGCGCTTGCGCGCGCCACGCGTCGCGGCATCCGCGATCCGGATGCCCATCCACGCGTTGAAAGCGACGGACGCAAGCACGAGCGCGACGTAGCGCGCCTCGCCCCAGGCGTAGAACGCCAGGCTCGCGACAAGCAGCACGGCGTTGCGCCATGCTTTGGGCACGACGAAATAGGCCGCCAACGTGAGCGGCAGGAACAGGAACAGGAACAGCGGTGACGCGAAGACCATCGGCGCGCGGTCGATAGGACGGCGAGTGAGCCGCTCGCGCGGCGTCAGGCGTCGCGCAGCTCGACGATCGCGGGCGCGTGATCCGAGGGCTTCTCGCCCTTGCGCGCGTTGCGGTCGATCGTAGAGGCGATGCAGCGCGATGCGAGGGGCGGCGACAGCAGGATGTGGTCGATGCGAAGACCGCGGTTCTTCTGGAAGCCGAGCATGCGGTAGTCCCACCAGCTATAGATGTTCGGCGGCTGGTCGAACAGGCGGAAGCTGTCGGCCAGGCCGCGTGCAAGGAAGGACTGGAACGCCGCGCGCTCCGGCGCGGAGCACAGGACCTGCCCGGCCCACAGTTGCGGATCGTGCACGTCGCGGTCATCCGGCGCGACGTTGAAGTCGCCGGCGATGGCGAGCACGGGATGCTGCGCGAGCGCGCTCTCGAGATGGTTCGCCACGGCCTCGCACCACGACAGCTTGTACCGGTACTTGTCCGAGTCCACCGTCTGACCGTTCGGCACGTACGCGGAGATCACGCGCACGCCTTCGACGGTGGCGGCGATCAGGCGCTTCTGCTCGTCGACGAAGCCGTCGATGCCCATCGCGACGTCAGTCACGGAGAGTCCGTGGCGAGCCAGTATCGCCACGCCGTTGTAGGTCTTCTGGCCGGTGAAGTGCGCCGTATAGCCCGCGGCCTCGAGATCGATGACGGGAAACTTGTGATCCTCGAGCTTCGTCTCCTGCAGGCACATCACGTCGGGGCGGTTCGCCGCGAGCCAGGCGAGGAGACGTGGCAGCCGCACGTTGAGCGAGTTGACGTTCCAGGTGACGAGCTTCATCGGGCGCGGACGTGGGTTCGGGGAACGAAGGGACGCAACGGCAGCACGCCGCGGAAGTCAATGCCACTTAAGGCGGATGACAGTTGTGGCAGTTGGCGCATTTTGCCCGAAGCGGAGACTGCTTCGAAAACGCGAAGGATACAACGCGCGCCGTCCCTTCGCCGCACCCGAGGCCACTGCCATGGTCGCTCGCTCATCCGTTTCGCGTCTCTGCATCTTCGCCGTCGCCTGTCTCGCCGCGATGCCCGCGTGGGCGCATGCGGTGTCCCTCGACGACGCGCGTCCGCTGGCGTTCGAGGCGAATCACGGCCAGGCCGACGCCCGCGTGCGCTTCGTCGCTCGCGGCGCCGGACACACGACGTTCCTGACCGACGCCGGCGCCACCATCGCCTTCCCCACGGGCGAGGGGGGCATCGCCGCCATCGAGATGCGCTTCGAGGGCAGCGCGGGGTCGGTCCCTCGCGCCGGGGCGTCGCTGCCCGGCGTGGTCACGTACGTCCGCGGTGAGGATGACGCCCCGCAGATCTACGATGCGGCCACGTTCGAGCGGGTCGCGTACCAAAACGTCTATCCGGGTATCGACGCCGTGTTCTACGGAACGCCGCGCGCGCTGGAGTACGACTTCGTCGTCGCGCCTGCCGCCGATCCGCGGCGGATCGTGCTGCGCTTCGCCGGCGCCGACGCGCCCGCGCTCGATGCCGCGGGCAACCTGCTGCTGCGCGCGCGCGCCGACACGCTGACGTTTCGCCGTCCGGTGGCGTATCAGCACATCGCCGGCAAACGCCACGCCGTCCCGGTGCGCTACGAATTGCGTGCTGGCGGGCGCGTCGGCCTGCGCGTGGGCCGCTACGATCGTCGCCAGCCGCTGGTGATCGATCCGGTGCTCGTGCTCTCGACCAATCTGTGGGGCGCGACCGGCGTGGCGGCCGATCCCGCCGGCAACCTCTACGTCACGGGCTCCATCTCGAGCGCCGACCTTCCCGTCGCGGGCGGCTACCAGACCCAGCAGGCGGGATCGGTCGACGCGTTCGTGATGAAGCTCGATCCGGCGGGCAAGATGGTGCTCTACACCACGTACCTCGGCGCGCGGCGGACGACGACCTACGGCATCGGCATCGCGGTGGATGCGGCGGGCAGCGCCTATGTGACCGGTACCAGCAGCGGGACCGCCTATCCGGTGACCCCGGGCGCGTATCAATCGGCCGGTGCCGGGTTCATCACGAAGCTCAAGCCGGCGGGCAATGCGCTCGCGTATTCGACGCGCTTCAGCTCGGCGATCGCCGCGATCGCCGTGCATGCGGACGGCAGCCTTGCGATCACGGGTACCGCCGCCGGCGTGGTGGCCACGCCGGGCGCGTTTCAGGCGACTGGACCCGGCGGCGCCGCGCCGTACATCGCGCGGCTCAATCCGACCGGGACCGCGATGATGTATGCGACGTACGTCGGCGGCAGCCTGCGTGACGAAGCGCACGCCGTGGCGGTGGACGCCGCAGGCAACGCGTACATCGCCGGCGTGGCGCGCTCCAGTGACTTTCCCACGCGCGCCCCACTGCGAGCTGCACTGAGCGGCGGCAGCGACGCCTTCCTCGCCAAGGTCAATCCGACCGGAACTGCGCTCGTCTATTCGACGTATCTCGGCGGAAGCGCCGACGAGCGCGGCTTCGGCGTTACCGTCGACGGCGCCGGCGAGGCGACCGTCGTCGGCTGGACCACGTCGTTCGACTTCCCGGTGACGCCGGGCGTGTTCCAGCCGCGCATCGGCGTCACGTCCGCGGGGCTGAGCAACGCGTTCATCACCCGATTCGACGCCAGCGGGACGGCGCTTCGCTGGTCCACCTACCTGGGCGGCGGGTGGTGCGCCGGTTCCGGGCAGTCGTCCTGCTTCGGCATCTTCGGGCCGGACGAAGGCATCGACGTCGCGACCAGCGTGGCGAACGACGCCGCAGGATTCACGTACGTGGGCGGCTACGCGACCTCGACGCGCTTTCCGCTGGTCGACCGCCTGCAGGATTTCGGCGCCGGCGGCGACGTGCAGCGTGCGCCGTTCGTCGCGCGTATCCGCCCGGGGGCGTCGCGCCTCGCGTACTCGGTGGTGCTCGGCCCGCGTACCGCCACGACGAACCTCAATCAGATCGCGATCGATGGCCAGGGGGGTGTCGTCGCACTGGGCAACAGCCCCGATCCCTTTCCGCTCACCGCGGGCGCGGTGTTCGGCGAAGGCCAGTCGTTCGTCTTCAAGCTCGCGCCGGGCAGCTACCCCACCACGCTGCGATCGTCAGCCGATCCCGCGCAACGCGGACAGATGCTGTTGCTGGTCGCCGACAGCGACAGCGGCGCGAATGGATCGATGACGTTTCGGGACGGCGGAGCCGTGCTTGGAACCGCGCCCGTGCAGAATGGCTCCGCCTCTCTGAGCGTCACGCTCGCGCCCGGCGTGCATCGGCTGACCGCGACGCACAGCGCGGACGGCAAGCCCTCGCCGCCCGTCTACCAGCGCGTGGCCGGGCAATGACCTCCGCTTCGGAGCATCGCGTCGTCGGCCGCGGGTGCGCGGCGCTGCTGCTGCTGGCGCAAGTGCTGTGCTGCAGCGCCTACGCCGCGAGCAACAAGGCGCCCACCGTCGCGATCACCGCCCCCAAGTCCGGCGCGACGTTCGCCGCACCCGCGACCATTGCTATCGCCGCTACTGCGACGGACGTCGACGGCACGATCGCGCGGGTCGATTTCTACCTTGGGACCACGCTGCTGGCATCGCGCACCGTCGCGCCGTATGCGGCGACGGCCACCAACCTGCTCGGCGGCACGTACTCGCTCACCGCGATCGCCATCGACAACAAGGGTGCGACGAAGACGTCCTCCGCCGTGACCGTCACGGTCACGGGGGCGCGCCTGTCGATTACGGGGCCGGCGGCGGGAAGCGTGGTGACCGACACCTCCGTCGCCATTTCCGGCGTGATTTCGGAGGCGGACACGACGGTCGTGGTGGACGGCCCGTTCGGCTCGCAACTCGGCGCGGTTTCGGGGAACACGTTCCAGGCCGTCGTGCCGATCGTGGCAGGCCCGAATGCGCTGCGCGTCACTGCCACGCGCCGCGACCGAACGTTCGACTCGGCCACGATCGATGTCACCGGTCATCCGGATCCATTGCTGGTGTTCACCGCACCGGCGGTCACGACGTTCGACGCGCCCGCGACCATTCCGCTCGCGGTGGACGCGCTGAGCCCGGCCGGCGCGATTGCGAAGGTGGACTTCCTTCGCGACGGGGTGCCGCTGGCGAGCGTGACCGCGCCGCCCTATCAGGCGACGTGGTCCGGCGTGGGGAGCGGCAGCCACGTCGTGACCGCGGTCGCGACCGACGAGCGCGGCCGCACCCGAACGCTGACGCTGCCGCTGGTGATCAAGGGGCCGAACGTCGCGCCCGCCGTCCAACTGACGTCACCGGCCGCGGGGGCGAACTTCACGGCCCCGGCAGGCATCCCGGTCAGCGCGAGCGCCAGCGACTCCGACGGCAGCGTCACCAAGGTCGAGTTCCTGCGCGACGGCGCGGTGATCGGCGTGACCAACGTCGCGCCTTACGCCATGACCTGGAGCGCGGTACAGGCCGGAACCTATGCGCTTGCCGCCCGAGCCACCGACGATCGCGCGGCGGTGACCACGTCTGTGGCGGTCAGCGTCACGGTGAAACCGGCCAACCTGCCGCCGACGGTGCGCCTGTCCGCGCCGACTGAGGGCGCAACCTTCGCGGCGCCGGCCACCATTGCGCTTGCCGCCGACGCAGCAGATAGTGACGGCAGCGTGGCGCGCGTCGACTTCTACCAAGGGACGACGCTCGTCGCCTCGACGACGGCCTCGCCGTTCGTCGCGAGCTGGGCCAACGTGCCAAGCGGGACCTATGTGCTGACAGCCCGGGCCACCGACAACGCCGGCGCGTCGACCGTGTCGGCGCCCGTGGGCGTGCGTGTCGCGGCGAACGCGGCGCCCACCATCGCGCTCACGCGTCCTTCGCCGAATTCCCACTACGCCGCTCCCGCGACCATCACCCTCGAGGCCGCCGCAGGCGACAGCGACGGCGCCGTCGCGCGGGTGGACTTCTATCGCGACGGAACGTTGATAGGCAGCAAGGCAACAGTACCGTACGTCATGACCTGGCAGGCGGTGCCGTCCGGCGACTACGTGCTCACCGCCAAGGCGACCGACGATGGCGGTGCCGTGAGCACGTCGGCGGCGGTGATGGTGAACGTCTCTGCGCCGACGCTCACGATCGAGGCGCCACTCGACGGCGCGGCCATCGATAGCGACAAGGTCAACGTCACCGGCCAGATCGACTCTACCGGAGTGTCGGGCGTTACCGTGAACGGAACGATCGCCGCGATCCACGGCGACCGCTTCTACGCCAATGACGTCACGCTGGCGGCCGGGGCCAACATCTTGACTGCCACACTCAGCCGCCTCGACGGCGCCGCCGCGACGCGCTCGATTGCCGTCACTTCGTCAGGCGCCAGCCGCCTGGAGGCGGTCGTCGGTCCGACCCAAGGGCTCGCACCGCTGACGACTACGTTCGAGATGAGCTCGCGGTCGGACGTCGACATCGTTCGCGTCGACATCGACGCGAACGGCGACGGCACGTTCGACCAGACGCTCACCGCGGCGCCCTGGTCGTCCACCGTCACCTATGGCGGAAGCGGCAAGGTCGACCTCACGCTGCGGGTGACCTTCGGCGACGGCGTCATCGTCTCCAGTCGCTATCCGATCGTGATCGACGGCCGCGCATTTCGCGACCAGCAGCTCCGCGCGGTATGGTCGGGCATGACGACCGCGCTCGCCGGCGGCGACAAGGCCGGCGCCCTGCGCTACATGGACGCGTCGCTGCAGCAGCGCTACGCACCCGCGATTGACGTGTTGTTGCCGTCGATGGCGACCATCGTCGGCTCGTTTTCGGATCCGCACACGATGACGCTGACGAACGAGTTGGGCGAGTACGCAGTGACCCGCTTGATCGACGGCGAGCAGCGGGTTTTCCTCATCTACTTCGGCAGGAACGGCGATGGACTCTGGCGCATCGGCTCCATGTAAGGTCCGGTTGTCCCGGCGCCTGCGTGCGGTCGCGGTTGTCCTGACCGCGGCGGTGCTGGCCGGTTGTGGATCGCCGTACTACACGTCGGCGCCCATCGAAGCGTGGGTAGTGGACTCCGAAACGGGTGCGCCGATAGAGGGGGCGGTCGTGACGGCGAACTGGCAACTCGTCGCCTCCGGTCTCGACACCGGGGGGCGGAAGCTCCATCAACTCGAAGTCATGGAGGCTTTAACCGACAATGCAGGTCGCTTTTACTTCCCGGGATTCACGCGCATTAATTTCACGCTTGAGCAGCTTAAGGATGAGGACCCACAGATTCTGATATTTAAGTCCGGCTATCGATATTCTCGGGTGAAGTCTGATACCGACCCCATGGGCATCCATCGCTCATCACCAGCGATTGGCCGCAGAATTCCCCTTGAGAAGGCCACGGCAATGCCCAAAGAGATAGCGCGCGATCTCGCATTCTTGGCGACAAACTTGGAACACATC
>Ga0207645_10000414_pt1 | contig 35437 bp, 26 predicted proteins | sample KBSM53metaG_FD_184331 | JGI IMG/M metagenome (GOLD analysis project Ga0207645, IMG submission 184331) | Miscanthus rhizosphere microbial communities from Kellogg Biological Station, Michigan, USA - KBS M5-3 metaG (SPAdes) (version 2) | ecosystem: Host-associated > Plants > Roots > Rhizosphere >...
GCGCCGGCTGCGCAAGATCCCGAACGTGCAGTACGACGTGCCGTTCCCGTTCACCTCGGGCAACACCAACTACGACGACTCCTTCGGCTTCAACGGCGCCACCGACCGCTACGACTGGAAGCTGGCGGGCAAGAAGGAGATGTTCATCCCGTACAACAACAACGACATCGCGCATGTCGCCGATCTCGACCAACTGATCGGCCCGCAATTCGTGAACCCGGACCACGTGCGCTTCGAGCTGCACCGCGTCTGGGTGATCGACGGCACGCTCAAGGCAGGCGCCCGCCACACCGTGCCCAAGCGCCGCTTCTACATCGATGAGGACAGCTGGAACATCCTCGGCAGCGACCAGTGGGACGGCAAGGGCCAGTTCTGGAAGAGCATCAGCCTGGCGACCTGGGTGTTCCCGGAAGTGCCGGTGCAGCAGCCCTACATGCACATGGTCTACAACGTCCAGGGCAAGTCGTATGCGGTGATGAACACCATCAACCGCGCGCCGGGCACCGTGACCTTCAAGACGGTGCCGCCCGAGCTGTACTCCACGCAGTCGCTGGAACGCTCGGGCGTGCGCTGATGCGTCTGGCTGTCGTCGCTGCGCTGTGCGCCGCAATGGCGTGCGCTGCCACCACCCCCACCCCGCCTGCCGCCACACCGGCGGGCGTGGCTGCGGTGCTTGCAGAACGCGCCCTCGCGCCCGCGCGGCCGCAGCGCACGATGCTGCTCGGCGTGGCGCGCGCCGGCCAGCGGCTGGTCGCCGTGGGCGAGCACGGCGGCGTCGTACTGTCGGACGACAACGGCGCGAGCTGGCGCAACGCCGCGGCCGTGCCGGTGGACGCGACCCTGACGGCCGTGCGCTTCGCCAACGCACGCGTCGGCTGGGCCGTCGGCCACCTCGGCGTCGTGCTGCGCACCGAGGATGGCGGCGAACACTGGCTCCGCCAGCTCGACGGCATCGCGCTCGCGCGTCTCGCCGTGGCACAAGCCACTGCGAGCGAGGTCGCGGCCGACGCACAGCGCCTGGTCGACGATGGCCCCGACAAGCCCTGGCTCGACCTGCTGGTCGACGACGATCAACACCTCACGCTGGTCGGTGCGTTCAACCTCGTGCTGCGCAGCGACGACGGCGGTAGCCAGTGGCGTGTCGTCTCGCAGCAGTTCACGAACCCCAATCGACTGCACTGGTACGGCATCACGCGTGTCGGCGACCGGCAGGTCGGCGTCGGCGAACAAGCTCTGATCGCGGCGCAGACCGACGCCCGGACGGACGCACCGCTCAAAGCGATCAAGTCGCCCTACGACGGCAGCCTGTTCGGCGTGCTGGCCACCGGCGAGCGGTCGCTGCTGGTGTATGGCCTGCGCGGTCACGCCTTCGTCTCCAACGACGGCGGCGCCAGCTGGCAGCGCGCGCAGCTCGGCGGCGGCGGCGCCTCGCTCAATGCCGGCCTGCGCCTGACCGACGGCCGCATCGCGCTGGCTGACCAGGCCGGCAACCTGTTCCTCAGCGCCGACGGCGGGTTGCACTTCGAGCGCGTGCCCTTCGCTTGGGGTGCACCGCTCACCGGCATCGCCGAAGCGGCCGACGGCAGCCTGGTGCTGACCAGCCTGGGCGGCATCGCCGCGGTCCCGAAGGGCGTGCTCGCCCAAGTCAAGTCCAGTCCTCGCCCCTGACCCGCCCATCGGCCGCCCATGAACGCCCGCCACTCCGACACGCCCCCTGTCGTCGCATCACTGCAAGATTTCGACACCGGCTCCGGCAACTGGCTGGAACGCGTGCTGTTCAACCACCGGCTGCTCGTCATCGCGCTGTGCGTGCTGATGACGCTCGGTCTGGCGTGGCAGCTGCCGCAGCTCAAGCTCAACGCGAGCTTCGAGCGGATGATCCCGCGCGCCCACCCGTTCATTGCCAACTTCAAGGAGCACCAGGTCGATCTGGCGGGCCAGGGCAACGTGCTGCGCATCGTGGTCGAGAACGGCCAACGCTCCATCCTCGACCCGGCCTACCTCGAGCGGCTGCGCAAGATCAGCGACGAGGTCTACCTGATCGGCGGCGTCGATCGGCCGTCGATGGTGTCGCTGTGGACGCCGACGATGCGCTGGGTCGGCATCACCGAGGTCGGCATCGACGAGGGCCAGGTCATCGATGCCAAGTACGACGGCACGCCCGAGGCGCTGGCGCGGCTGCGATTGAACATCGAGCGCTCGGGCGAGATCGGCCGCATCGTCGCGCCCGACTTCCAGTCGAGCATGCTGCTGGTGCCGCTGCTCGAATTCGACACCGAGACCGGCAAGCCGCTGAACTATGCCGAGCTGTCGCGCAAGATCGAGGTTGTGCGCGCCAAGTACCAGGACGACGCGACGCGCATCCACGTGATCGGCTTCGCCAAGGTGGTCGGTGACCTGATCGACGGCGTGGGCCAGGTGCTGGCGTTCTTCGCCGCCGCAATGGCGATCGCGACCGCCATCGTGTTCTGGTACACGCGCTGCGTGCGCAGCACCGCGATCGTGATGTTCTGTTCGCTGGTGGCCGTGTTATGGCTGCTGGGCAGCCTGCCCTTGCTAAGATTCGAACTCGATCCGTACACGGTGCTGGTGCCGTTTCTGGTGTTCGCCATCGGCATGAGCCATGGGGCCCAGAAGATGAACGGCGTGATGCAGGACATCGGCCGCGGCACGCACCGTTTGGTGGCGGCGCGCTTCACGTTCCGGCGCTTGTTCATGGCCGGCTTCCTCGCGCTGGTGTGCGATGCGGTGGGCTTCGCGGTGCTGCTGCTGATCAAGATCACGGTCATCCAGCAGCTCGCGCTCACCGCCAGCATCGGCGTCGCCTTCCTCGTCTTCACCAACCTGATCCTGCTGCCAATCCTGCTCAGCTACAGCGGCGTGAGCGCGAAGGCCGCGGCACGCTCGCTGCGCAGCGAATCGGGCGCCGCCGGGGAGAAGCAGCCCTGGCTGTGGCGCATGCTGGATCGCTTCACCGAGCGCCGCACCGCGGCCGTCACGCTGAGCCTCGCGGCGCTGCTCGGCGGCTTCGGCTGGTGGGCGAGCCAGGGCCTGCAGATCGGCGACCTGGATCCCGGCGCGCCCGAGTTGCGCACCGGCTCGCGCTACAACCGCGACAACGCCTACATCACCGCGCACTACGGCAATGCCAGCGACGTGTTCATCGTGATGGTCACCTCGCCCGAGCAGCAGTGCATGGACTACCCGCTGCTGCAGCGCATCGACACGCTCGAGTGGCGGCTGCGCCAGCTGCCCGGCGTGGCCGCGACCGACTCGTTCGCGTCGTTCACGAAGATCCTGACCAACCAGCTCACCGAAGGCAACCCGAAGTGGACCGCACTGGTGCCCAACCAGGCGATGATCAATCCACTCGTCAAGTTCGTGCCGCGCACGCTGGTGAACCAGCCCTGCAACCTGTCGATGCTGCGGGTGTTCCTGACCGATCACAAGGCCGGCACGCTGGAACGCGTGGTACGCGAGGTGCAGGACTTCGACGCGAAGCATGGAACTGCGGAATCGAAGTTCCTGCTCGCGGCGGGCAACGCCGGTGTCGAAGCTGCCACCAACAGCGTGGTGCACGACGCCAACCGCGAGATGCTGCTGTGGGTCTACGGCGCCGTCGTGCTGCTGAGCCTGCTCGCCTTCCGCTCGTGGCGCGCGGTGGTCTGCGCCGTGCTGCCGCTGCTGCTCACCTCGGTGCTGGCAGAGGCCCTGATGGTGGGCTTGGGCATCGGCGTGAAGGTCGCCACGCTGCCGGTGATCGCCCTCGGCGTGGGCATTGGCGTCGACTACGCGCTCTACGTGATGAGCATCGTGCTAGTCCACCTGCGCCGCGGCAGCAGCCTGTCGCAGGCCTACCACCAGGCCTTGCAGTTCACCGGCCGCGTGGTGCTGCTGACCGGGCTGACGCTCGCCGTCGGCGTCGCCACCTGGGCCTTCTCCCCGATCAAGTTCCAGGCCGACATGGGCGTGCTGCTGGCGTTCTGCTTCCTGTTCAACATGATCGGCGCGCTGGTGCTGTTGCCGGCCCTGGCGGCCTTTCTGCTCAAGCCTGCGCCGCGCACCGCTGCGGTGCCGGTTGCCGCGGCCATCGCCTGAGCGAATTCGCAGCCATCGCGAGAGAAACTCCTTGGACGACATTTCGACCGCGACCGCATGGACGCCGCTGCGCGATGGCATTCGCCTGCACTGCACGCTGTTTCGTCCCCGCGATGCGCAGGCGCCCTTGCCGGTTGTGATGATGCGCAACCCCTACAACGGTGCAGCCGGAGGTCCTCCGATCTGGGACGGTCTGTGCGCCGACCTCGCCAGGCACGGCTACGCCGTGATCAACCAGGACGTGCGCGGCACAGGCCAGTCGGAAGGCGAATTCGTCCCGTTCTTCCAGGAAGGCCCGGACGGCCATGACTCGGTCGAGTGGGCAGCTGTGCAGCCCTGGTCGAACGGCAAGGTCGGGCTGTGGGGCCTGTCGTATCTCGGCGTCTGCGCGATGCAGGCGGCCGTACTGCGGCCGCCTCACCTGGTGGCAGCGGCGGCGCACTTCACCGCGTCCGACTACCACGACCACTGGGCCTACGACAACGGCGTCGTCAACCATCGATTCGCAGAGGAATGGGCCGGCGCATTCGCGCGCGAAGCGCAGTTGCGTCGTGCTCGACCCGTGGGACCGCAGGCCGATGACGCCAGCGCCGACGGCTCGCCGCCGCCCACGTCGCCCTCCGCCGCGATCGCGATGCCCGCGTTCCACGACGCTTGGCTCGCCCATCCCGACTTCGACGCCTACTGGACCGGCGTCGACCTCGAGTCCCGTTATCGCGAGATCGACGTCCCGATCCTCATGAAGGGCGGCTGGTTCGATGCCTTTGCCGCGGGCACCTTGCGCAACTTCATCGGCGTGCGCAGCGCTGGCCGGGATGGCGCACGACGCGGTACGCGCCTGGCCATGGCACCGTCCGGCCACGGGCCATGGAACAGCCGCGTGATCACCTTCCCCAACGCGCCCGAGGCCATGCCCGACATGGACGCCTCCTGGTGGGACGAGCAGCTCCGCGGCGCACCGGCCGCCGAAGCGCCATCGCCGGTCAGGCTCTATGTCATGGCGCCGCCGCTGCGAGGGCCGGCCGATGAAGGCTTCTGGATCGACCGCGGCACCTATCCGCTGCCCGACGCCAGACCAATGCGCTATGCGCTCGCGAGTGGGAGCCACGGCGAGCGGCGGCTGCTGCGCGACGGCGCATCCTGCGGGCCGCCGGATCGCTTCGTCCACGATCCGGCGGACCCCGTTCCGACGCTGGGCGGCGCGCTGGTGACGCTGGATCCGCAGACGCCACTGGGCATCGTCGACCAGGCGGCGCTGGGCCTGCGGCCCGATGTGCTCGCGTACAGCAGCGCGCCGTTGACGGATGAGACCGCCTTCGTCGGGCCGGTGACATTGGTGTTCTGGGCGAGCTCGTCGGCGGCGACGACGCAGTTCAACGCCAAGCTGACCGTGGCCCGCGATGACGGCTCGGTCTTGAACTACCTCGACCGCATCGTCAGTTCGACCGTCCGCGAAGGCTCGCGCCTGCCGCCTTCGCCATCGGAGCCGGGCATCGTCCATCGCTATGCGCTCGAGCTCGGGCATACCGCCTTGCTGCTGCGGCCGGGCATGCGCTTGCGCATCGAGATCGCGTCGTCCAACTTCTCGCGGTTCATGGCGGGCGGGACCGGCGACGTCAAGGCAGAGCAAACGATCTTTCACGACGCGGCGCACCCGTCCTGGCTCGAGGTCCTGGAGATCGATCCCGCCTTGCTGCGCTGATCGTCCGCGAGAAGACAGCCGACGCAGGGCGAACGCCGTGTCGGCGTTTGATAGGACAGCGCCGACGACGACTTGTCCGAATACTGCCTGCAATCCACCGGGCCTGTCGGTGCCCGCACGGCCACCGACAGGCAACCGCAACCCGCCCCAAGGAGACAAGCCATGAGCCAACAAACCATGCCCGAAGCCCTGCAGATCAACAGCAACGACACGCCATGGGTCGACGCCTGGATGGGCGTGCCAGGCTTGCGCTTCCAGCTGCTGGCCGCCGATGTCGAGAACGCGACCTTCACGGTGCGCATCCAGTTCCCGCCGGGCCTGCAACTGCCGCCCCACCACCACACCGGCGCCGTGCATGCGTGGACGATGAGCGGCGAGTGGGGCTACCTCGAACATCCCGATGCCGCGAGCCGCCCCGGCTCCTACCTGTACGAGCCGCCGGGCACGGCGCACACCCTCAAGATCGCCGACCACAACACAGTGCCCACCGACGTGCTGTTCACGATTCACGGCGCGATGCTGGTGATCGACGCCCAGGGCAAGGTGGAAGCCGTTCTCGACGCGGCCAGCCACCTCCGCGATTGGGCGCAGGCGCTGCGCGACGAGGGCAAGGCGGTGCCGAAGATCATCGTCGGCGGCGCCTGCGGCGTGCGCCAGATCTGAGCCGCGTACACGGCCCATTGCAATGACGACCCTCGACGAACTCCAGCAGCGGCTGCAAGCGCTCGAAGAGCGCCTGGCGCTCGCCGAAGACCGGCAGGCGATCGAACACCTGCAGTACGTGTACGGCTTCTACATCGACAACCGCATGTGGCCCGAGATGGCGGCGCTGTTCTGCGAGCACGCGCCCTCGATCGAGATCGGCCGCCGCGGCCGCTACGTCGGCAAGGCACGCGTGCAGCGCTTCCTCGACGAGGTGCTGGGCGGCGGACGCTGGGGCCTGCTGAAAAACGAAATCATCAACCACATGCAACTGCAGCCCGTCATCACCATCGCCGACGATGGCTGCAGCGCGCGCATGCGCTCGCGCGCCGTCGTCATCGGCAACAGCCCGCCCGGTGGCGCCAAGATGCTGTGGGCCGAAGGGGTCTACGAGAACGAGTACGTCAAGGAAGACGGGCACTGGAAGATCAGGCACCTCGGGTGGGTGCCGACGTTCTATGTCGAGATCCCGGGCTTCGATCGTGCGGTGTTCGAGTCGGCGCCGGCGAGCGACGCCTTCCCGCCAGACCAGCCGTCGGCGCCACGAGACGAGGCGCTGGGCCGCTCCTTCCTGCCCTTCCACTACCGCCACCCGTTCACCGGCGCGCAGGTACCTGGCCCTTCGGCCGGCGGCGTTGCACCGCAGCGAGGTTGATGGCATGGCAGCCGTCTACGACTTCATCGTGATCGGGGCCGGCTCGGCCGGCTGCGTGCTGGCCAACCGCTTGTCCGCCGATCCCGCGCACCGCGTGCTGCTGCTCGAAGCCGGTGGCGCCTCAAACCATCCGTACGTGCGCGTGCCGATGGCCTGGCCGCTGGCCGAACGCCATCCGCGCCTGGGCTGGGGCTTTCAGACCGACGCCGAGCCCGCGACACAGGCCCGCGTGCTGCCCCAGCCGCGTGGCAAGCTGCTGGGCGGAACCTCATCGATCAACGGCATGATGTATTCGCGCGGCAATGCCGCCGACTACGACGGCTGGGCGCGACTCGGCCTGGCCGGCTGGGGCTACGACGACGTCCTGCCGTACTTCCGTCGCAGCGAAAGCAACTGGCGCGGTGCCTCGCGCTACCACGGCGGCGACGGGCCGGTGTGCGTGTCGCGCAATCCGCGAGAGCCCGGCATCTATCCGCTGATGATCGAGGCGGCTCGGCGCCTGGGCTATCCGCAGCTCGACGACTTCCACGGCGCGACGCAAGAAGGCTTCGGGATGCCCGACTTCACGGTGCGCGACGGCCGCCGCGAGAGCAGCGCCACCGCCTATCTCGACCCCGTGGAGCACCGCCCCAACCTGCGCATCGAAACGGGTGCACGCATCTGTCAATTGGTGATGGACGGCCGGCGCGTCGTCGGAGTCGACTATCTGCTCGACGGCCAATCGCAGCGCGCATCGGCCGCGGAGGTCATCGTCAGCGCCGGCAGCTTCGGCTCGCCGCAGATCCTGCTGCTGTCGGGCATCGGCCCGGCCGGCGAACTGGAGGCGGCCGGCGCCAGGACCCGGCACGACCTGCCGGCGGTGGGCAAGAACCTGCAAGACCATCCGCTGGTGCCGGCGGTCTTCAACGCGGCGCGGCCGATGGCCTTCGACAAGCTGCTTCGTCTCGACCGACTGTTCGTCGCCGCGCTGCGCTGGGGCCTGGCCGGGCAAGGCCCGCTCGGCGAAGCGCCGCTCTCGGTGCAGGGCTATGTGCGCAGCCAGCCCGACAGCCCGGCCCCGGACATCCAGTTCCAGGTCAGCCATGTCTCGGTCGCGGCACGACCCTGGTTTCCCGGCTGGCGTTCGGGCGCCGGCCACCAGTTCACCGCGGCGGCGTTGCAGCTGCGTCCGCGTGGCCGCGGCGACGTCACCTTGCGCAGCGCCGATCCGCTGGCCGCGCCCCGCATTCGCCTGGGCCTGCTCGACGACCCGCACGACCTGCAGTTCGCGCGCGACATGCTCGGCTTCATCCGCCGCTTCTTCGCGACGCAGCCCGTGCGCGATCTCGTGGCCGGCGAGCTCATGCCCGGCCCGCAGGTCGCCGACCCCGACGCCATCGATGGCTACTTGCGTTCGATCATCCAGACCGGCATGCACCCCACCAGCAGTTGCGCGATGGGCCTGGACCCGCACAGCTCGGTGGTCGACGCCGACCTGCGGGTGCACGGACTCGAGGGCCTGCGGATCGCCGACGCGTCGGTGATGCCGACCATCGTCAGCGGCAACACGAGCGCGCCGACCATGATGATCGGCGAGAAGGCCGCCGACCTCGTGCTCGGTGTGCGCCGTCGCCCTGTCGAAGCCGATGCCGATGCCGCAGTGGCACACGCGGCCGCGTGAACCTTCTTCAGACCTTGCATTGGAATTGACATGCCTAAAGCCCTGGCCCAGGTTCAGATCGCCCTCGCCCACCCGACCCGGCTCTACATCGGCGCGCGTTGGGTCGATGCCCGCAAGGGTGGGCGCATCGAAGTCGTGTCGCCGCATACCGAAGACGTGATCGCCATCGTGGCCGAAGCCACCGAAGGCGACATCGATGCCGCCGTCGCCGCCGCTCGCGACGCCTTCGATCGCGGGCCCTGGCCGCGGCTGAGCCCTGCCGAACGGGCGGGCTGGCTGCGCAAGCTGTCGGCCGCGCTCGAGGCCCGCCTGCCCGAACTGGCGAAGGCGTGGGTCGAGCAGACTGGCGCTCTGGCAGCAGTGGCGCCCTTCGTCATCGGTGCCGGCAAGTACTGGTTCGACTACTACGCCGACCTGGCGGCGAGCTTTCCATTCGAAGTGCCCCGCACCCCTTTCGACAGCACCGGCTCGGCGCTCGTGCGGCGCGAGCCGGTCGGCGTGGTCGCGGCCATCGCACCGTGGAACAACCCGTTCGGCATCATGACCGGCAAGATCGCACCGGCGCTGCTGGCCGGCTGCACCGTCGTGATGAAGCCGGCGCCTGAAACCCCGATCGAGGCCTACCTGATCGCCGAGGCCGCCGACCAGATCGGCCTGCCGCCGGGCGTGATCAACCTCGTGACCGCGCATCGCCAGGCGGCCGATCACCTGGTCTGCCACGCCGGCATCGACAAGGTCAGCTTCACCGGCTCGGTCGTCGCCGGGCGGCGCATCGCCTCGGTGTGCGGCGACCGCCTGGCGCGCTGCACGCTCGAGCTGGGCGGCAAGTCGGCCGCCGTGGTACTGGACGACGCGGACATCGGCGCCACCGCGAAGACGCTTGTGCAGACCATCATCCTGTCGGCCGGCCAGGTGTGCGCCACGCTCAGCCGTGCGATCGTCTCCCGGCGCCGCCACGCCGAACTGCTGGACGCGCTGCGCGCCGAGATGCAGGCCGTGCGCGTCGGCGACCCGTACGACAGCACAGCACAGATGGGCCCGCTGGCGATGGCGCGGCAGCGCGCGCGCGTCGAGGAGTACATCGCGATCGGCCGCGCCGAAGGCGCGCAGCTGGTCTGCGGCGGCGCCCGGCCGACGCACCTGCCCAGGGGCTGGTACCTCGAACCGACGCTGTTCGATGGCGTGCGCAGCCCGATGCGCATCGCGCAGGAAGAGATCTTCGGCCCGGTGCTGGCCGTGATGACCTGCGACGATGAAGACGACGCGGTGCGCATCGCCAACGATTCGCCGTTCGGCCTGTATGGCGCCGTGTTCACGCCCGACCGCGAGCGCGCGCTGCGCGTGATGCGCGGCGTGCGCGCGGGCACGCTCAGCCAGAACCACTTCCGCTTCGATCCGTCGCTGCCCTTTGGCGGATTCAAGCAGTCCGGCATCGGCCGCGAGGGCGGCGCGGACGGGCTGGCGGCCTACACCGAACTCAAATCCATGTTGTTGACCACCTGAGGCATTCCATGAGCCCAATCACCTACACCCCCTTCCCGAGCGGCTTCGGCGCGCGCGTCGACTTCGACCCGGCGCGCGTGCCGACGCCGGAACAGGCACGCGAGATCGCCGCGATCTTTCACGATCACCTCTTCGTCTACTTCCCGCGTGCGGACATCACGCCGCAGCAGTTGGCCGATTTCGTGCTGGCCTTCGGCCAACCCGACGGTCCGCGCGGTCGACTCGCCAGCGCGAGCGAATATGCCGGCATCCGCATGGTCGAGAACGTCGAGGGCGGCAAGTTCGGCCCGCGCAGCAACAGCGAACTCGACTGGCATTCCGACCGCTTCTACGACCCGGTCGCGGCCGGGCTGCTGCAATCCGTCATCGTGCCGCAGGAAGGTGGCGACACCAGCCTGGCGAACATGGTCGAGGCGCTGGCCGCGCTGCCGCCCGATCTGCGCGCGGCCATCGAGGGCCGCTCGATCAAGCAGGACGCCGTGTTCGACGCCAATGGCGAGCCCGGCATCCGCCCCGGCGGCGTGGCGCTCGACGATGTCGTCAACTCACCGGGCGTGAGCACGCCCATCGTCATGTTCCATGCGTACTCCCGGCGCCCGTACCTGTACCTCGGCAACCGGCTGAACGCCCATGTCGACGGCCTCAGCCTCGCCGACAGCGAAGCGCTGCTCGACCGGCTCTATGCCCACGTCAACCAGCCGCGCTTTCATTACCGCCATCACTGGGCGCCGCTGGAGCTGATCATGTACGACAACCGCTGCTGCATGCACCGCCGCGAGACCTTCGACCCGAACGCCCGGCGCAAGCTGGTGGCCGCGGTCGTGGACACTTCGGACTTTCTGTGAACGCTCGCGAGAAAGGGATTCCCATGAAGATCGCGATCACCGGTGCATCGGGCCCCTTCGGCAGCGGCGTGACGCGCGCGCTCGTGGAACGCCACGGCGTCGATCCGCGCGACCTCATCCTCGTGTCTCGCGACCCCGGCCGCCTGGCCGAATGGGCCGGGCGCGGCGCCGCGACCCGCGCGGGTGACTTCGACCGCTACGAGCCCTTGGTCGATGCCCTGCGCGGTGCCGAGAAGATGTTGATGATCAGCACCAACCGCGTCGGCCAGCGCGAGCCCCAGCACCGCAATGCCGTCGCCGCCGCGAAGGCGGCCGGCGTGCGCCACGTGGCCTATACCTCGTTCGTCGGCACGCCGGACACGGTGTCGATTGCACTGTCCGATCACCGCTTCACCGAAGGCCTGCTGCATGACTCGGGCATGGCCTGGACCTTTCTGCGCGATTCGCAGTACGCCGAAGCGATGCGCGACGCCGGCGCGCCGGCGGCCATCCGCAGCGGCCAGTGGGTCTCGGCCAGCGGCGGCGGGCGCATCGCGATGATCAGCCGCGACGACTGCATCGCCGCGGCCGCGGCGGTGATGGCCGGCGCCGGCCACGAGGGCCGGACCTACGACATCACCGGCCCTGAGCTGATCTCCTACGCCGAACTCGCTGCGCTGTTCAGCGAGATGTCCGGCCGGCCCATCGCCTACCGTGCGGTCGACGACGAAGGCATGTACGCGTTCTTCGACAGCCTGGGCATCCCGCGGCGGGCTCGCGACGACCACGTGGTCGACGGCTTTGGCTGGTGCAGCGACGACATGGTGTCGTTCGAGGCCACGCTTCGACAAGGCGGGTTCGCGGTGATCTCCGACGACGTGCTGCGCCTGACCGGCCGCGCCCCGGAGTCGGTACGCGACTTCATGATGCGGCACAAGGACCAGATCCTGGCTGCCGTTTCAGCGCCCGCCTGAAGTGCCGTGGCACAGGAGACCTTCGTGCAAGCGAAACGATTCTGGACTTACGAGAACGCTGCGCTGGCGATCCTGTCGCTGGCGTTCAGCCTGGTCTTCTTCGACCGCATGTCGATCATGTTCCTGCTGCCGTACGTGGTGCCGGAACTGAAGCTGAACAACACGCAGATCGGCCTGATGAATTCGGTGCTGTCGCTGGCCTGGGCCGCGTCGGGATTCGTGCTCGGCTCTTACGCCGATCGCTTCCGGCAACGCAAGACCGTGCTCGTGCTGACCATCATCGCGTTCTCGGTGTGCACGATTCTCTCGGGCGCCGTGACCGGCATGGTCTCCTTGCTCGCGGTGCGTGCGGTCATGGGCTTTGCCGAAGGGCCGGTGCTGCCGATCACGCAATCGGTGATGGCGCAGGAGTCGTCACCCGAGCGCCGCGGCTTCAACATGGGCCTGCTGCAGAACGGCGTCAGCAGCATCGTCGGCGCGATCATGGGGCCGCCGCTGATGGTGGCGCTGGCCGAAGCCTTCGGCTGGCGCCACGCGCTCTTTGTCGCCGGTGTGCCGGGGCTGTTGATCGCCGCGCTGGTGTGGGCCTTCCTGCGCGACCCCGATCGCGAGGCGCCGGCCCACGCCGTGGCCGGACATGCGCTGGTGCAAGGCGTGCAGCTCGGCGTGCGCCAGCTGCTGGGCTACCGCAACGTCTGCATCGCGATGCTGGGCGCCAGCGCGCTCGGCACCTGGACCCTGGTGCTGATGGTCTTCACCCCGCTCTACCTGGTGCAGCAGCGCGGGCTCAGCCCAACGGCGATGAGCGGCGTGATGTCGGCCTTCGGTGTCGCGGTGCTGGCCGGCGGGCTGCTGGTGCCCGCACTGTCGGATCGTTTCGGGCGCAAACCGGTGATCGTGCTGTTCTGCCTGCTCGCGGTGTGGGCACCGATGGTCGTCGTGCACCTCCACGCGCCATTGCCGGTGCTGGCCGCGGCGGCGTTCTTCAGCTACCTCGGCGTCGGCTGCTTCCCGTTGCTGATGGCCACCGTGCCGGCCGAGACCGTGCCCGCAGGCAACCTGGCGCGCGCATTGGGGCTCATCATGGGCGTGGCCGAAGTGGTGGGCGGCGTGATCGCGCCGACGGTGGCCGGCATGCTCGGCGATGCAGTGTCGCCGGCGGCACCGTTCTACCTCTGTGCCGGCGGCGCGCTGTTGGCGGCATTGGCTTGCCTCGGCATGATCGAGACCGCGCCGGCCGTGCTGCGACGACGCGGCGCTGGGGCGGCGCTGCCAGCCGGCAACTACGTGCCAGCAGCGGAAGCAGCGGCCCCCTGAGAGACCGACCCGCTGACATCGCAAAGGCGGTCGGCGCGCTGTGCCGACCCGCCGAGGCGACGCGGAGCAGCCTGGCCGCGCGCGCCTTTGCCGCGCCGACCGGCAGAAATGGCACCGCCCAGCGTCAGTGCCAGTCGATCAGCGCCTGCATCAGCCAGCGCCCGGCGGGCCCGGGCGGTGAATCGATGCGGTGCAGCAAGGTGAAGCGCTGGTGCACGCCTGGCCGCGTCGGCAGCGCGAGCGTGACCAGGCGGCCATGCGCCAGATCGTCAGCCACCAGGTGCATGGGCATGTGGCCCCAGCCGATGCCGGCGCGCAGCATCTCGAGCTTGAGGCCGAGGTCGGTGACGCGCCAGGTGTGCAGCCCGGTGATCGAGAAATCGGCGTCCTGCGTCAGGCTGCCAGGATCGCGCAGCGCCAGCTGCACATGTTCGCGCACCGCCGAGATCGAAGGCGTTTCGCGCTGCGTCGCCAGAGGATGCGATGGCGCGGCCACTGCGACGATGTGGACCTCGCCGAACTCGCGCGGCTCGATCAGATCGGGCCACTCGATCACCATCACGCTGATGCCGATCACGCAGTCGCGCTGCAGCACCAGATCGAGCACGCCACCCAGCGGCTCGGTGCGCAGCGTCAGCACCACCGCTGGATGGATTTGCGCGAATTCGCGCAGCACACCGGCGAGGCGCACGGCGGGGAACAGCGGGTCGACGGCGATGGCAAGCTCGGTCTCGCCGCCGCGGCGCAGGTTCTCGATGCTGGCTGCCAGTTCGTCGCCGCTCAGGCACAAGCGGCGCGCATGGGCCAACACGACGGCGCCGCGCTCGGTCAGGATCGGCCGCCGCTTGCCACGCTCGAACAGCGCGAAGCCGAGTTGCGACTCGAGCGTCGTGATCATGTAGCTGACCACCGGCTGCGATCGGCCGAGCCGCTTCGCCGCGGCAGAGAAGCTGCCCGTGTCGGCCACGGTGGCGAGCACGCGCAACTGTTCCAGCGTGGGTGCAGCGGCAGTCATATCGAAGTTTTGAATCTCATGGATAGCGCGGGCAGCAGTTACGCCGCCCGCCGCGAGCTTCTATTCTCGACGCAGATCGAACGTGAAGGCGGCCCGCGATGCCGGGACTGCCTCAGGAGACAACATGCAGCACTGGACCGTCAGCCCGGGTGAATCCGGCCTCTTGGTGGATGTGGCCAGCGTGGCGCGGCTGGTCAGCAGCATCGGCTCGAAAGACCGCACCGCGCTCGCCGCTGCGCTGCTGGCCACCGTTCGCACGCGGGTTCAGGCGCACCATTGCTCCTTGCTGTGCTTCGAAGGCGAGCGCAGCCCCCGGCTGATCTCGGGCGCGAGCCTTCAGCACCAGTGGCATGTCTTCAACATCGCCTCCGTCTATGCCAAGGACTTCTATCGCAAGGACGGACTGCAACGCCTGATCGGCTGCTACCCCGCCAGCTTCGAGGCGCCGCCGATCGTCGTGTTCCAGCAGGGCCTGTCCGACATCGACGACGACGCCTACCGTGCCCAGTGCTACGACTGCATCGGCATCATCGACCGGGTGTCGGTGCTGATTCGGGTCGGCCGTTCCCAGTCGCTCGCGATCAACCTGTACCGAGACCACTCCGCCGGGCCCTTCAGCGATGCAGACATCGCATCGGTGATCGGTCTGGCCACCTTGATCGCGAACTGCGCGACAAGCCACTACGCGCTCGATGCCGATGGCCAGGCCGGCTTCCGCAGCGCGGTGACCGATGAACTGAGCGAGCAATGCCCTCAGCTGACCGTGCGCGAACGCGAGGTGGTGCAACGCATCCTCGACGGCGTGACCACCGAACGCATTGCGGACGACCTGCACATCCGCCCGACCACCGTCATCACCTATCGCACGCGTGCCTACGAGAAGCTGGGCGTGAACTCGCGGCGCGAGCTGTTCGCCGCGATGCTGCGTCGGCGCGGCGCGCCCGATCCGTCGGCCGACGCGGCGCTTCGTGCCGCCTGACGTGCAGGCCGCCCGCCGCGCGCGGATGACTAGCACCGGCGCCTCTCAGCGTCGCACCACCACCCGCTGATCGATCGCGCCGAATATCGAGCCGCCCTGCGCATCGCGCACTTCGATGCGCACGCGGTCGCCATGCGTCAGGTACGGGTGCAGGTCGGCCTCGGACGCGCCGCCCAGCATCTGCCGCACACGCCGTTCGGTGATGCAGGCGTTGCCGCTGGCGGGGTCGGCATTGCTGATGGTGCCGGCGCCGACGATGCTGCCCGCGGCAAGGCCGCGTGTGCGTGCCAGGTGGGCGAGGATCTGGCCGAAGTGGAACACCGTCTCCTGGCCCGCATCCGGGTGGCCGAACCACTGCCCGTTGAGCTGGATGTGCACCGGCCGATGCAGCATCCCGCCGCGCCAGGCCTCACCCAGCGCCGCGGGTGTCACGGCCACCGGCGCGAAGCTGGTCGCCGGTTTGCTCTGGTAGAAGCCGAAGCCCCGCGCCAGCTCCGATGGAATCAGACCCCGCAGCGACACGTCGTTGAGCAGCACGACGAGGGCGATGCAATTCAGCGCGTCGTCAGCACCCACGCCCATCGGCACGTCGGTGGTGATCACGGCGATCTCGGCTTCGAGATCGATGCCGTGCGCCTCGTCGACCGCCTCGATGTCCATCGTCGGGCCGAGCAACACGTCGGAGCCCCCCTGGTAGACCAGCGGTTCTTCCTCGTAGCGCGGCGGGATCGGCTCCTTGCGCCACTGGTAGATCAGCCGCGCATGGTTGCGGTAGACCGAGGCGTCGGCCCACTGGTAGGCCCGCGGCAGTGGCGCCAGGGCATCGGCGGGGTCGAACGGTTCCGCGCCGGACCAGCCCACCGCATCGAGCTGGCTGCGGCGCGCCGCGAGCGCGGGCGCGACCTGGTCCCAAGCGTCCAGCGCGGCCTGCAGTGTCGGCGCGATGCCGGGCACCGCCACGCAGCGCGCCTGCGACGAACTCACCAACACCAACTCGCCATCGCGCCGCCCGTTGCGCCGCGTCGCCAGGCGCAGCTCAGGCCCGTTCACGACGCCGACCTTTCTCGAGCGTCCACTCGCGAAGATCGGCATGCGCCGCGCGCGCGAAGCCCTCGACGACATCGGCCGGTGCCACCTGCACGGTCAGTTCGAGCCGGATGCCGTTCGGGTCGAAGAAGTAGATCGAATGGATATAGCCGTCGTGGTCGATCACGCCCAGCACGTCGACGCCGTGCGCCTGCAGGCGCTGCTGCATCGCGGCCAGGTCGTCGGTGCCGGGAACCCGCAGCGCGATGTGGTTGACCCACGCCGGGGTGTTCGGGCTCGGCTCGGCCGCCGTGTCGTCGCCGAGATCGAAGAACGCGATGTGCGAGCCGTCGGTCATGCGAAAGAACAGGTGCACGTACGGGCAGTATTCGCCGGTGCTCGGGACATGGTCCTTCCGGATCAAGTGCACCAGCGGCAGGCCGAGCAGGTCTTCGTAGAACACGCGCGTTTGCTCGGCATCCCGGCAGCGCCAGGCGAAGTGGTGCAGGCCGAGGACCGCGCGCGGCGCGGCGGGGCTGGGGCAGGGCTGGGCATCGGAACTCATCGCTGCATTGTCGAAGCCGCGCCGGCGCCGCGCTGTCCTCTGTCAATGGGACAGACCGCGAGGAAGGGCCGGACTATCTTCGCCGGCATGAACCACCCCTCACCCGGGCCCGAGCCCGTCGCCGACGGGGGCTATGAACTGCCCGAATACCCGTTCGTCGAGCCGCCCGACCTCCATGCGGCCGCGCCGCGGCGCTACCCCGTCGTGATCGTCGGCGCCGGTCTGGCCGGGCTGACCTTGGCGGCCGACCTGTCACAGCGCGGCGTGCACTGCGTCGTGCTCGATGAGGACAACACCATCGGCGTGCGCGGCGCGTCGAGCCGCGGCATCGTCTATGTGCAGCGCACGCTGGAAATCATGCGCCGTCTCGGCCTGTACGAGCGCATCCGTGCCAAGGGCGTCACCTGGTCGGCGGGCAAGATCCTCGCGGGCGATGAGGTGCTCTACGAGTACGACTTCCAGCCGGCCAGCATCTCGGAGCAGCCGCCCTTCATCAACCTGCAGCAGTTCTACCTCGAGTGGTATCTGGTGGACCGCATCATCGAGTTGGGCCAGGCCGAGTTGCGCTGGAAGAACCGCGTGGTCGGCGCCGAGAACCACACCGACCACGTGACCTTGCAGGTCGAGACACCGGCCGGTCCCTACACGCTGGAGGCCGACTGGGTGATCGCCGCCGATGGCGTCAACAGCAGCGTGCGCCATCTGCTGCAGCTGCCCGAACACACGGAGCGCGGCCACGACCGCTGGTGCATCACCGACGTGCGCTTCCAACGCACCCGCCTGAACGAACGCTGGACCTGGGTCGAAGCGCCCTTCAACGAGAACCGCGCCGTCTGGCAGCACCTGATGGCCGACGATGTCTGGCGCCTGGACTTCCAGATGGCGCCCGACGCCGACCCGGCCGAGGTCAGCCGGCCCGACGTGGCGCGCGAGCGGGTCGCGCGCATGCTCGGCCCCGACGTGGCCTTCGATCTGGTCTGGGTCGGCCCCTATTCATACCGCACCATGCTGATGGAGCGCTTTCGGCACGGGCGGCTGATGTTCATCGGCGACGCGGCGCATGCGAAGAGCCCGTTCGGCGCGCGCGGCGGCAACTCGGGCATCCAGGACGCCGACAACCTGGGCTGGAAGCTTGCACTGGTGTTGGCCGGCGATGCGCCCGAAGGCTTGCTCGACGACTTCGACGCCGAACGCCATCGCGCCGCCGAAGAGAACATCCGCGTCACCGGCCGCTCGGGCCGCTTCCTGCAGCCGCGCAGCGAGGCCGAGTTCGTGCTCCGCCGCGCCGTGCTGCAACTGGCCCGCCACCACGCGTTCGCGCGCACGCTGCTCAACACCGGCCGCCTGTGCGTGCCGCACCACTACCGCTCGCTGCCGACCGTGGGCCCATCCGAAGCCGACGGCAAGGCGATCGCGAACATTGCATTGCATCGCAGCGGGCAACCCTGCCATCTCGTCGACGTGCTCGCCGAGGGGCGGCCGGTCGCGTTCGCGTTCGGCGTGCCACGCGCACCACTGCAAGCGGCACTGGCTGCCGCAGGCCTGCCAGTGCGTGTGGTCGAGCTGGACGACGAGATGGTCGACACGCACGGCCTGCTGGCGCGCGAGACCGGCACACCGCATGGGGGCATCGCGCTGATCCGGCCCGACAGTCATTTGTCGGCCAGCCTCGCGACGGGCGATGCGGATGCGCTCGTGTGCGCGGCACGGCGCGCGCTGGGCCACAAGGAGCTCCCATGACCTCACCTGATGTCTCCACGCTGCGCTTTGGCGACGCAGACGGCTTCTACGAAGCGCTGCTGCGCTGCCACGAAGGCTGCACTGCCGAGCAGAGCCGGCTGCTCGACGCCCAGCTCGTCCTGCTGCTCGCCAACCAGTGCGCCGACCCGGCCACGCTGCAGGCCTGCCTCGATGCGGCGCGTGCCGCACTTCCTTTGTCCGACTGAGCACCATGACCCGAACCACATTTGCCTCTGCTGCCGACGAAGACGAACAGACCGCGCGTCTGGTCGAACTCGCACCGAACGTCTACGGCTTCGTCAGCGACTACGACCCGAACTGCGGCTTCGTCGTCGGCGACAACGGCGTGCTCGTGATCGACACGCGCGCGACACCGCGACTGGCGCGCCAGCTGATCGAGGCCATCCAGAGCGTCACCGACAAGCCGGTGCAGCAGATCTTCCTGAGCCACTACCACGCCGTGCGCGTGCTCGGCACCGCAGCGTTCAAGCCGCGCCCGACGATCATTGCCAGCGAGGGCACGCGGCAATGGATCGAGCAACGCGGCCAGGCCGACTACGACAGCGAGTTCGGCCGCTTCCCACGGCTGTTCAAGGACCACCATGAGATCCCCGGCCTGACGCGACCCGACCTCAGTTTCAAGGACGAGCTGTCGGTGTGGATGGGCGGCTTCGAGGTGAAGCTGATGCATGTGGGCCGCGGCCACTCGCAAGGCGACTCGGTGGCCTGGCTGCCCGACCAAGGCGTGCTGTTCGCCGGTGACCTGGTCGAGAACCGATGCGCGGTCTACGCCGGTGACGGCTACCTGCGCGAATGGTCGCAGACCTTGTCCAGGCTCGAGGCGCTGCAGCCGCGGGTGCTGCTGCCAGGCCGCGGCGCGCCGCTCTTCGATGCGGCCGCCTCGGCAGACGCCATCACCGCGACACGAGGCTTCCTGGAGTCCGTCTGGTCGCAGGTCCAGGCCGGCCGCTCGCGCAGCCTGTCGCGACGCGCCATCTACGAAGCCACGCGCGCGGCGATGGAACCAACATATGGGCACTGGCCGGTGTTCCAGCACGTGCTGCCTTTCGACGTATGCCGCGCGATCGAGGAGCAGGAAGGCGGTGGGGAACCCAGCATCTGGACCGAAGAGCGCGATCGCGCGCTGTGGGCCGAACTGCATGGGTAAAGCTCGGGCAAGGCTGGCTGATGCGCACTGCCCGGTCAGATGGAGGCTGCAGGGCTGATTGCCACGGTCTTGGGCTCGCCGCCCCGCGACGCTCGCGGACGCACCGTCTGGCGCGGGGCCTCCTGCCTGCTACGCCTTGAGGAACTGCCCTCTCGCAGCCTGCGTGATCGCCACCACGCAAGGATGCGTGATCCGGCGCTCCACCGAGATCGCGAAGAACTCCTCGACCAGTTCGGACGTCTTCCCGATCATCTTGACCCCGTACTGGCTGCACGTCTCTGCCTCGAGCACGGTGGGCGACATGAAGACGCCTCGCCCTTCTGCGCCGAACGCCTTCATCAGGGCTGCATCATCGAACTCGCCGATGAGCCTCGGCCGCACGCCGTGCTCGGCCAGCCAGACGTCCAGCCGCTGGCGCATGGCTGAAGACGCGCCCTGGATCAACATGGGAGCGCCATCCAGGCATTTCGGGAAACTGCCCTTGAGCGCTCGCTTCAAGGCCGGCGCTGCGAAGAAGCTCATCGCCGTCGTGCCAAGCGCGTGGTTGAACGCTTTCACGCTGGTCTGCTTGCTCATCGCCTCGTCCGCGATCACCAGATCCAGCCGGTGCACCGACATCTGCGCGAGCAGATCCTCGAGCGTGCCCTCGTGGCAGATGAGGCGCACGTGCGCAGGCACCGCAAGCGCCGGCTCGATCAGCCGGTAGGCAATCGCCTTCGGCACGGAGTCCGCGATACCGACACGGAACTCGACGCTTCGCTGGCCGCCGCGGGTGCTCTGCAGCGCGGCCTCCAGTTCGGCACCGAGCGTGAAGATCTGCTCTGCATGGCGCAGCGCGGTGCGTCCCTCCTCCGTCAGCTCGAGTCGTCGGCCGCTCTTCCTGAACAAGCGGCAGCCGAGCCGGCTTTCGAGAAGCTTGATCTGCGTCGACAGCGTCTGTGGCGTGACGTGCAGTTGCTCGCCGGCACGCACAATGCCACCCGCCTTCGCGGCAGCCCAGAAGTAGTAGAGATGCTTGAAATTCACAAGGCGACTCCGGTTCGCTCGCGCCATCGAACAGTTCGTCTTTTCCGAACCGATGTGCCCGCTAAATCGACTTTACGCGAATCGGGCGCTCACCTATCTTTCGGCTCATCGCATTGCGTCTCGGCCAGACGCGCCCCCAAACACCCTTCGGAAGCATTCCATGGAATTTCTCCTCGACCCGAACATCTGGATCGCGTTCGCCATGCTCACCGGCCTGGAAATCGTTCTGGGCATCGACAACATCATCTTCATCTCGATCCTGGTGGGTCGGCTCCCGCCGGCCCAGCGCGACAGCGCGCGCCGGCTCGGCCTCGTGCTGGCGATGGTGTCGCGGCTGCTGCTGCTGCTGTCGCTCAGCTGGGTCATGGGCCTGACCGCCGATCTCTTCACCGTGATCGGCATGGGCATCAGCGGGCGTGACCTCGTGCTGCTGTTCGGCGGCCTGTTCCTGCTCTACAAGGCCTCGCATGAAATCTTCGTCGAGGTCGAGGCGCGCGAGGAGCACGGCCCCGGACAGACTTCGATGACGGCGGCCGATGCCAGGAGGGGCCTGTACTGGAACGTCATCGCGCAGATCGCGGTCATCGACATCGTGTTCTCGCTCGACTCCGTCATCACGGCAGTCGGCATGGTCGACCAGATCGGCGTGATGGTGGCGGCGGTCGTCGCGTCGGTCGGCGTGATGCTCGTGGCAGCCAAGCCCATCGGCGAGTTCGTCGATCGGCATCCGTCGGTCAAGGTGCTGGCGCTGGCGTTCCTCGTGATGGTGGGCATGGCGCTTACCGCCGAGGCGTTCGACAAGCATGTACCCAAGGGCTACATCTATGCCGCCATGGCGTTCTCGCTGCTCGTCGAGTCGCTGAACATCCGCGGCCGCGCCAAGCGCCAGGCCAAGGCGCGTCAGGCAACAGCTCATCCCTAAACAAATAGTGAAGTGATGATGTTGAAAATCCGACTTTTCACGAATCCTTGAACAACCTAGAGTCCGCCTCATCTGTCGTTGGCATCACTCTCGCATCTCCGCTTCTTCACTCGCAACCAGGAAATCGTCATGGACCACAGTCTTCAGACCCACAGCCCGGGCTACGCGGGCGATAGCTTCGCCGCCACGCAGCGCAACCGCGTCCTGCGCAACACCTACTGGCTGCTCGCACTGTCGATGGTTCCCACTGTGCTGGGCGCCTGGATCGGCGTGTCGACCGGGCTGGCCAGCGCGATGTCGCCGGGCGTCAGCCTGATGGTGTTCCTGGCCGGCGCGTTCGGCCTCATGTTCGCCATCGAGAGGACGAAGAACTCGGCCGCCGGCGTGCCGGTGCTGCTCGCCTTCACGTTCTTCATGGGCCTGATGCTGTCGCGCCTCGTCGGCACGGTTCTCGGCCTGGCCAACGGCGCAAGCCTCGTGATGACGGCGTTCGCAGGCACCGGCGCGATCTTGCTCGGCATGGCGTCGCTGTCGACCATCATCAAGCGCGATCTCTCCGCGATGGCAAAGTGGCTCTTCGTCGGCGCGATCATGCTGCTCGTGGCGGGCATCGCAAACGTCTTCATCCAGTCGAGCGCGCTGATGATCACGCTGTCGGTGGCCGCGATCGGCATCTTCTCCGCGTTCATCCTGCACGACCTCAAGCGCGTCCGCGACGGGATGGAAACCAACTACATCAGCGCCACGCTCGGGGTCTACCTCAGCCTCTACAACGTCTTCCAGTCGCTGCTCATGCTGCTCGGCATCACTGGCAGCCGCGACGAATAGGCTCCCGAGCACTTCGCGAGCTCGCTGATTCAAGGAAGGACGATGAACCCATGATGAGCATGAGACACGAGCGAACCGGCAGGCGCTCGACCGGCATGGCGGCCGCAACATGGGCAGGCTTGCGCGTTGTCGTGGGGGCCGTCGCAGCGCTGGTGCTGGTGCTGAGCGCTCTTGTGCTCGGCGTCGTTCTCGGCACCGGGGTGTTGCTGTGGAAGCTTCTTGGCGGTCGTCAGCCCTGGATGGCGCATTTCGACTGGCGCGCTGCGAGGCCAAGATCGCGACCCGGAGCAACGCAAGTCGATGTGATCGATGTCGAAGTGCGCGAGGTCACGATGCGGGAGACGCACCGGTCGTGACGTCGCGACGCTTCAGTCCATCACGTGCGGCACATCGTCCGATCGTTGTGCACAGGCCCTGGTGATCCGAGGGCGCGGGCATCGAGGGATGCAGCGCCGCCTGTGGGCAAGGAAGCCCAGCGCGATACGTTCTACACTGGGGCATCGGGCGGAAGGTGAAGCGAGCCGCCACCAAGGGCAGGCAATGGCAGCGCTGAGCGACTACGTGCTGGGGGAGTCCCTCTACGAGGCATCCGAGACGCGGGTACGCCGTGCCGTGCACCGCGAATCCGGGGCCAGGGTGGCGCTCAAGACGCCGGTCGCCGCGATGCCCAGCGCGCGCGTGCTGGGGTGCCTGGCGCACGAGTACCAGGTGCTGATCGAGCTCGCGGCCGTGCCAGGCGTCGTGCGCGCGCACGCGCTCGAGCAGCATGACGGCACGGTGGCGCTCGTGCTCGAGGACCCGGGCCTTCGTTCCCTGGACTGGTTCCTCGCGGAACGAGAGCGGCTCCCCGTCGACGTGAGCCTGCGGCTCGGGCTGCGGGTGGCGCAGGCGCTCGAAGGGGTTCATGCCGCGGGCCTGATGCACAAGGACATCAACCCGCACAACGTCCTGGTCGACGAGGCGCTGGAGCGAGCGCTGCTGGCGGACTTCTCCATCGCCTCGCGCCTCGCGGCGGAGGCGACGGCGGCCAGCGCGCCCGAGGTGCTCGAGGGGACGCTTGCGTACATCTCGCCCGAGCAGACCGGCCGCACGGCGCGCGCGCTCGACGAGCGCACGGATCTCTACTCGCTGGGCGTGATGCTCTTCGAGATGCTCGCCGGGCGCCGGCCTTTCGTCGAGCGCGATCCCCTGGCGCTGGTGCACGCTCACCTGGCCAAGGAACCGCCGGCACTCGACGCGATCGCACCCGATGTGCCGAAGGCCGTGGCCGCGATCGTGGCGCATCTCCTGACGAAGGATCCCGAGCAGCGTTACCAGACGGCCAAGGGCGTGGCGGAGGATCTGGAGGAGGCTCTGCGCCAGTGGAACGCGCAAGGCACGGTGCAGCCCTTCGTGCTCGGAACCAAGGACTTCTCGGTGAAGCTGCGGCTGCCGCAGATCCTCGTGGGGCGGCAGCACGAGATCGAGCAGGTGGGCGCGTCGTTCGTCCGCGCCGCCGCAGGCGCCGCGGAGCTCGTGCTCGTCGGTGGGTCGTCGGGTATCGGCAAGACCGCGCTGGTGCGCACGGTCTACCTCGACATCGCCAGGAAGGGGCGCGGGCTCTTGATCGCAGGCAAGCACGACCAGCTGGCGCGATCGACACCCTACGCGGCGTTGGCGCAAGCATTCGGAGAGCTGATACGCCAGTGGCTGGCGAGCCCGCCTTCGGTGCTGCGAGCCTGGCAGGAGCGAATCAGGAGCGAGGTGGGCGACAACGCGCGGCTCATCGCCGACGTGGTGCCGGAGCTGGACCTCCTGATGGGCAAGCTCGCGCCGGTGCCGGAAGTCGAGGGCGATCAGGTGCTCAACCGCCAGAAGCTGACCTGGCTCGACTTCGTGCGCGCGGTCACGACGCCGAACGCCCCGCTGGTCATGTTCCTGGACGACATGCAGTGGGCCGACACGGCCACGCTGCAGATCTTGCAGACCTTGCTGACGGACGTGGAGCGCAAGCAGCTCCTGGTGATCGCGGCCTACCGCGACAACGAGACGCCCCCCGAGCACCCGCTCTGGAAGCTGGTGGAGGCAGTGGACAGGAGCGGGGCGAAGGTATCGCGAATGACCGTGGGCCCGCTGTCCGAGGACCAGGTAGGAGAGTGGCTTTCGCGGACGCTCTCCAGCAACCCGGCGCGGGTCGAACCGCTCGCGCGCGTGCTCTGGCACAAGACGCGCGGAAATCCCTTCTTCCTGGAGCAATTGCTGCTGTCCCTGCACCAGCAGAGGCTGGTCCTGCGCGACCCGCAAGGGGGTGAATGGCACTGGGACGCCGAGGAGCTTGAAAAAGCCGCGGTCACCGACAACGTCGTGACCCTCCTGACGGACAAGGTGCGGCAGATGCCAGACTCGGCGCAGCAGATCCTCGGGCTGGCTGCGTGCGCAGGGCACGCGTTCCACCTCGAGGATCTGGAGCGGCTCTCGGGATGGGAGCCCGCCCGGGTGACGGCCGCGCTGTGGCCCGCCCTCCGGGAGGAGTTGGTGGTGCCGGCCTCCGGGGCTTACCGTCCTGCGCAAGCGCTCGGCGAGGTGGGTGCGGGAGCGCTGGATGCTGCGTACCGGTTCTTGCACGACCGCGTACAGCAGGCGAGCTACGAGCGGGTCCCGCCGGAGCAGCGGATCTTGGCGCACCTGGAGATCGGCCGGCGGCTGCGCGAGCGCTATCGAAGCGAGGGGGGCACGCCGCAACAGCTCCTGGAGGTGACGCGACATCTGAACCTGGGCTCGGCGCAGATCGCGTCGATGGAGGAGCGCAACGACCTCTCGAGGCTGAACCTCACGGCCTCGCGCGCCGCCAAGGCGTCGAGCGCCTACCGGCTCATGTCCAGCCTGCTGGAGACCGCGAAGGCGCTCCTCGGCGAGCGGGCCTGGGAGGCGGAGCGCGAGCTCTCGGTGGAGATCGGGCTGGAGCGCCTGGAGGCCGCTTATCTGCTGCGGGAGTTCGACGACGTCGAGGCGCGGGCGCTCGCCTTGTTGGAGAAGCCTCTACCGAAGGTGGCCTGGCTCTCGGCGCAGGAGATCCGCACGCGCTGCTGTGTCGCCACGGGCCAGTACGCGCGGGGAATCGGGCTCGGGATGGCCGCACTGGCGAAGCAGGGCATCACGTTCCCCGACACGGAAGAGGCGTGTCAGGTCGCCCTCCTCCAAGAGTCCACCGAGCTGGATCAATGGCTCGAGCGCGACCCGGACGGGTTTGATCGAATGCAGATCGATCTGTCGCAGGAGCACCGGCTCATCGATGCCCTGATGACGCAGGCGCAGCTCTGCGCGATCTACGGCGGCCGGCCGATCCTGTATTCGCTCGTCATCGCCCGCATCGTGTCCGAGGCGATACACCGGGACGCGCTCACGCCTGCTGCGACCTTCATGATCTGCAGCTTTGCCAACGTATGGTCGGTGGCCACCGGCATGTACCGCCGTGTCATGCGCTGGCTTACGGCGGGTGTGCGTGCCGCCGAGCGTGTGGGCTCCTCGATGCTTCCCGAGTGCCTCGCACTCAAGGGGATCTACCTGGGCCATTCGAGGCCCATCGACGAAGCGTCGCCCGTTTACGAGCAAGGCATCGCCGCCGGCCTGAAGCTCGGTTCGTTTCAAGGCACGAGCTGGGGGCTGCTGTCCGAATTGCTCTATTACCGGGTTTGGCGCGGCATGCCGCTCGACCAGGTCGATGCGCAGCAACAGGCCCGCTGGGAGCTGATGCAGCGCGCAGGAGACGCCGTCGGGCGACACCACTTCGAACTGGTGGCGTCCTTTTGCGAGGTGCTGATGTCTCCTGACGGAGCCAGGAACCTCCTGGAGGAGGAGCCGTTGCCACGAGGCTCGCGCTCCCTCCTGGCCGACGGCGACAGGTTCAGCGGCGGGTTCGCCCGTACGCTGGAAGGGTATCTGTTCTGTGCTGCCGGCAAGTGGGAGCGGGCGCTTTCGCGGATGCGGGAGGCGGAGCAGTTTCAGGCAGACATCCTTGGCAATCCGCCCGTGACCGACATTGCGTTCTTGCTCGCGCTCGCAGCAGCGAAATGCTGGCCAGACGCAGCCACCAACGAGGAACAGGCGCGGCTGCGGCAGCACATCGAGCACAGCCTCGAACGGCTGCGCTACTTCGCAGAGGGTGCTCCGGAGAACTTCCTCCACAAGCAGCGTCTCGTCGAGGCGGAGTACGCCCGCGTGCAAGGCAGGACCGACGAGGCGCTTGAGAAGTACGGCCAGGCCATCGATCTCGCCCGCGAGCAGCGCTTTCTGCACATCGAAGCCCTGGCGGCCCAGCTTTCGGCCGAGTTCCACCTCGAGGCGGGCCGCCGCCACATCGGAACGCTGTACCTGCGCGAGGCGCTCGACGCCTACCTGCGCTGGGGCGCGCGCGCTGTCGCGGCCCACCTGGAGGCGAGGCACGGGGCCGATGGCAAAGCCAGGCCGCTCGAAGAGCACTGCCCGCCGTTGCGTGCACGCACCGGGCGTACGGCGGGCGCTCCGGCCGATGGCGAGACTCGGCTCGACCTGTTGTCAGTGGTCAAGGCTTCGCAAGCCATCGCCGGTCGCATCGAGCTTGACGAACTGATCGACACGCTCATGCGCATCGTGCTCGAAAACGCCGGTGCCCAGGCTGGTTGGCTGCTGCTGATCCATGACGACGATCTGCTGCTGGCGGCTGATGCCCGTGTCGAGCAGCAGGCCGTTCAGGTGCGTCGGCATGCCGGAGCCATATCACCGCGCGCGGGCCTGCCTTTGGCGATCCTCCAGTACGTCCGGCGCAGTCGGGCGCCGGTACTGCTGATGGATGCCGCCGAGCCGCACCCGTTTTCTGCAGATCCGTACTTTTCGCAACAGCAACCCAAGTCGGTGCTGTGCCTGCCCATCCTTCGCCAATCCGCCCTGGTCGGCCTGCTTTACCTTGAAAACAACCTGACCACCCATGCCTTCACGCCGGATCGGGTCCAGGTACTGGAATTGTTGGCCGGCCAGGCAGCCATCTCGTTGGAAAATGCGCAGCTCTATTCCGACCTGCGGGAAAGCCACGCCCGCGTCCAGCGCCTGGTGGAGGCCAACATCATTGGCGTCTTCTTCTGGACGGTTTCGGGCGAGATCCCGGAGGCGAATGATGCCTTCCTGAGCATGCTGGGCTGCGACCGGCAAGACCTGCTTTCGGGAACAGTCGACTGGGCAAGCATGACACCGCCCGCGTACCGTGCGGTCGATGAACACGCGATGAGCGAACTGCAACAGTTCGGACGATGCACACCCTACGAGAAGGAGTACATACGCAAGGATGGCGAGCGGATTCCCGTGCTTATCGGCGGTGCCTTCCTCGAGGGATCCCGCGAGCACGGCGTGGCCTACGTCCTCGATCTGACCGAGCGCAAGCGTGCCGAAGGCGAACGGGAAGCTCGGCATGCCGCGGAAGCGGCCAACCAGGCCAAGGGCGAGTTTCTTGCGAACATGAGCCACGAGATCCGCACGCCGATGAACGCGATCCTCGGCATGTCGTACCTGGCCCTGCAGAGCAACCTGAACCCGCAACAGCACAACTACATCCAGAAGGTGCACGCGTCGGCCGAATCGCTGCTGGGCATCATCAACGACATCCTCGATTTCTCGAAGATCGAGGCGGGCAAGCTGGACATGGAATCCATCCCGTTCAGCCTCACCGACGTGATGGACAACCTCGCCAGCCTGGTCGGCATGAAGGCCGACGAGAAGGGGCTGGAGCTGCTTTTCGTCGAGCCGCCGACGCTGCCCACCGCGCTGGTCGGTGATCCGTCGCGGCTGAGCCAGGTGCTGCTGAACCTGGGCAACAACGCCGTCAAGTTCACCGATCACGGCGAGGTCAGCGTGGGCATCGAGGCGGTCGAGCGCGATGACGCCTCGGTGCTCCTGCGCTTCGAGGTCCGCGACAGCGGCGTCGGCATGACCGACGAGGAACAGGGGCGCCTGTTCCTGCCGTTCTCGCAGGCCGATGCCTCGACCAGCCGGCGCTATGGCGGCACCGGACTGGGCTTGGCGATCAGCCGGCGCCTGGTGCGCCTGATGGGAGGCGAGCTGGACGTCGACAGCGCGCCGGGCCACGGCAGCCGCTTCCACTTCAGCGTGCGCTTCGGGCTGCGGGACGAGGAGTCAACGCTGCCGATGGCGCTCGAGAACGGCGGCCTGCGCGGCTCCCGGGCGCTGATCGTCGACGACAACGCCTATGCCCGCGAAGTGCTCGCCGAGATGGCCAGCGCGCTCGGCCTGCAGGTCGACACCGCCGTCGACGGCCGCGACGCATTGCGGCTGGTCGAGCTCGCCGACGCCCGCGACACGCCCTACGACCTGCTGCTGCTCGACTGGAAGATGCCCGGCATGGACGGCATCGAATGCGCGCGTGCGCTGTCGCTGCGCGAAGACCAGCGTCACCCGACGCCACCGGTGCTGATGCTGACGGCGTTCAGCCGCGGCGAGGTACAGCAGCGGCTGGCCGAACGGCGCGTGGCCGTCGGTGCGTTGCTCGCCAAGCCGATCACCCCATCGACGCTGTTCGACGCTTGCGGTGCCGCGCTCGGGCTGGTGACGCGCCACCCGACACGCGTCGCGCGTCGCGAGGACGCCTTGCACGGTCACCTCGCCATCCTGAACGGAACGCGCGTGCTGCTCGTTGAAGACAACCCGATCAATCAGGAGCTTGCGCTGGACGTGTTGAGCCGCGCCGGTATCGTCGTCACTGTCGCCAGCAACGGCCAGGAGGCCCTCGACGTGCTGGCCCGCGAGCGGTTCGACGGCGTGCTGATGGACTGCCAGATGCCCGTCATGGACGGCTACGACGCGACCCGGCTGCTGCGCCAGCGGCCGCAGCTGAAGGGCCTGCCGGTGATCGCGATGACCGCCAACACCATGGTCGGAGATCGCGAGAAGGTGTTGGCGGCTGGCATGAACGACCACATCGCCAAACCGATCAAGCTCGAGGAGATGTTTGCCACGCTCGCCCGCTGGATTGGCCCGGCCGCGGTGGCCGCATCCCAAGCAACCGCCGCTGCCTGTGCGGGAACCCCGCTGGCCGAACTACCGGCATCGACACCCGCGTCGGACTTGCCGGCCTGATGGGCGACGAGCCGCGGTACCGCAGGTGCAAGGAACTCGGGACCGACCCACGCCGCTGCGCGCGGTGATCGGCTCCCGGGCTTGCGCGGCGAGCGCCAGCGACACCGAAGCCAGCGTAGCCGGCCGCTTGACGCCGGACGTATGCGTCCGATTCCTCCTGTCGGCGGGCATGCCCGGGATTGTGCCGGCTGCCATGTGGTCGGCAGGCGGACAATTTGTCCGCCCGGTTAGGATGCCTTCATGGGTTGCTCCACATCGACGTGAAATCGCCTGACAACCCCACGCCCAGCGCGCGGCCAACGCCATCCGAAGACGAGTCGCTTCTGGCGCAGCTGTACAGCGTTCTCGGCCCTCGCTACATCCCGTTCGTCGTCGTCATCGCCGTCGTGCTGGCGCTGTTGCTGGCGCTCGCCGTGTACGCGCAGGGCGGTAGAGGGGAACGCGGCGGCTCGGCCCTGTGGATGCTCGGCCTCGACCCGGTGATCCTCGTCTACATCCTGATTCTTCATCCGTTGATGCATCGGCGCTGGAAGCGCGCGATGCACTCCCTCCAGGTCCTGGCACCGCACGCCGACGGTGCTGGGCGACCCATGCGGGGCCGCCGCCGCGGCGAGTGGGCGGCGATGCTGGTCGGGTCGCTCGCAGGACTCGCCCTTGCCCACCGGCTGCCCGGGGCCGAAGGTTGGCTTCGGCTGTACTACGAGGCCACCAGCGCGCTGACGTTCGCTCTGCTGGCAGCGGCGATCTACGGCAGCGTGATGCGATCACGCCACCTGGCTGCGCATTCACGTGCGGGGCTGGAGCTCAACGTGTTCGACGGGCATCTGCTGACACCTTTCGCACAGTGGGGGCAGAGCGTCACGCTGGTGTTCGTTGGGGGCATCAGCCTGAGTTTGCTGTTCCAGTCCTACGAGAGCCTGCGCAGCATCGAAAGCGTGATCGTCTACGGCAGCTTCGTCGTCGTCGCGTTGACGCTCTTCTTCATGTCCATGTGGACGGTCCATATCGCCCTGGCCAAGGCACGGGACAAGGAGCTCGCCACGGTTCGGCGCGACCTGGCCACGGCGCGCGAAGCGCTGCTTCGCCACCGCGCGGGCGAGGCGGCGGCGGCGGTCGAGAACGCTTATCTTCCCGTCGTGGTCCTCGGCACCTACGAGCAGCAGGTGCTCGACGCACCGACCTGGCCATTCAATCCGACGATCGTCGGGCGAGTGTTCGCGTCCGCGGCGGCGCCGCTCGGCGTCTACTTCCTAAAGCTCGCCTTCGGTGTGACAGGAGCGCTATAGGGTCGAGCAAGCCCCGGCGGGCGGTCGGTGTGCGGCATGAAATGAACGCTTGTCGTGGCCAAGGCGATGGTCACGTGCCGCCGCCGCCGAGGCGGTGGCACGCAGAGCTTCGTGGTCGTGGGTATCTCGATCTCTGTCAGGCCCGTGCCTTGACGACCGCGTGCGGTCGTCGACGAAGGAACGCACTCGCCTCTGCATGCGTCTCGAAAACGTGTGCCGCCGCATCGCGCGAGGGCAGCGAGGCCCCCAGCTTCATCCGCATGAAGGCGCTGGTTGTGTACCGGGTTGCCGTGGTGTAGTGCTTCGCCTGAAGCTCGGCCACCATGTCGAAGTAGTCGTCGGTCAGTGCTTCGTCGAGCTGGAAACCGTCGTAATTGACGATCAATGCAAGCTTGCGTCCGACCTTGTTGCAGAGCGAGTCGAAGACCCGGCGCACGCTGTCGATGTCTTCGGCGCTGCGGATCGCCATGCCTTCGAAGTTGGCGAACAGGATGTTCCGCTCGGCGTCGTAGCTCAGGCGATCGCTCAGCCGCAGGTCGAGCAACGCCGCCGCCAGGCCCATGGGCCTGGCCTTGTAGATCCGCGCATCCATCACGACGACATCACGGATGACCGGACGAAACCCCATGTGCGCCAGGATGTCGCGCTCGACGTCGATGCCGGGGGCCACCTCGATGAGTTGCAGACCGTCGGCGGTCAGCCTGAACACGCAGCGCTCCGTCACGTACAGGACGGACTGGCCCTTGGCCGCCGCCAACCGTCCGCTGAAAGTCACCTGCTCCACGGCGTGGACGAACTTGCGTGTCTGTCCTTCCGCCGCAATGCGCAACTTGCTGTCCTCGAGGGCAAGCTTCAGCCCCCCGGCCATGAAGGTTCCGGCGAACACCAGACGCCGCGCGTTCTGGCTGATGTTGATGAAGCCCCCGGCGCCTGCCAGACGAGGACCGAAACGGCTGACGTTCACATTGCCGTCGCGATCGACTTCTGCCATGCCCAGGCACGCCAGATCGAGGCCGCCCCCATCGTAGAAGTCGAACTGTTGGTTCTGGTGGAGCAGTGCCTGCGTGTTGACGGCCGCGCCGAAGTTCAGCCCGCCCTGCGGCATGCCGCCGATCACGCCGGGCTCGGCCGTCAGCGTGAGGTGGTCCAGTACACGCTCTTCGGCGGCGACCGCGCCCAGCACCTCGGGGACACCGATGCCGAGATTGATGACGCCGCCGAGCGGCAACTCGAACGCACATCGGCGCGCGATGAACTTTCGCTCATCGAGGACGGGCGCTGCGATCTTGTCGATGGGCACTCTAATTTCTGCGGAGAATGCGGCGTTGTAGCTCGTACCGTAGGTCTGCGAATGCGCGCTCTGCGGCGCGAGCACCACGCAGTCCACCAGCACGCCGGGGACGACCACGCTGCGCGCATCGAGCGACCCGCTGGCCGCGATGCGCTCGACCTGGGCGATCACCAGTCCGTTGGCGTTCCGCGCGGCCATCGCGGCGGCCTGCGCGTCGAGCAGCAAAGCTTCGCGCTCCATCGTGATGTTGCCCGCCGGATCTGCCGTCGTGCCTCGGATCAGGGCGACGTTGATCGGGAAGGCCTTGTAGAAGAGCCACTCCTCGCCATCGATGTCCATCACGCGGACAAGATCTTCGGTGGTGCGCGCGTTGATCTTGCCGCCGCCATTGCGCGGATCGACGAAGGTGCCGAGCCCCACCTTGGTCAGCGAGCCGGCACGGTGGGCAGCAATGTCCCGGTAGAGATGGGAAATGGTGCCCAGCGGCAGGTTGTAGGCCTGGATCAGGTCGTCCGTTGCAAGCTTGGCCAGCTTCGGCACCAGCCCCCAGTGGCCACCCACGGCGCGCTTGATCAGACCTTCGTGCGCCAGACGATTGAGCCCACGTTCCTTGCCGTCTCCAGGCGCCGCAGCGAACACCAGGGTCAGATCTCGAGGTCCCTGTGTCTCGAGATAGCGTCGCTCCAGCGCTGCAATCAATTCCTCCGGTGTTCCGATGCCGACGAACCCGGAGCAACTCACCGAATCGCCATCCCGTATCAGCGCAATCGCTTCATCCGCCGTGACGATCTTGTCCTTCATCATGGTGCACTCGCTTCGGGTTGGCGGCCCGCGCGCAGGCGTGTCGGGGCGGTCGTCCGGTCACGTGGCTCGGGACGATCGGGGAAGAGGAAGCTCTGAACAGCTCCGACCTGCTCCGCATCGAGCAACGCCGGCGCGTGACCGCAGCCGGCGATTTCGATCGCGGTGACCTTGCCCGCCTTGGCGGCCGCACCTCGGCGAAGCATCAGTTCCACCGTGTCCGACGAGAGCAAGTCCGAGTCTTCTCCGCGAAGGATGAGGACAGGGCACGCGATCTTGTCCCACAAGCTCCACAGGACGATGTCGAGCCAGATCGGTATCGCGAAACGCGCGCCGATGGCCGGATCGAAGTGGAAGCGAAAGCCGCCCGATCGGTCCGGCACGGCGCTGTGCCGCGACAGGTCGCGCCATTGCGCATCGCTCAGGTTGCCAAATGGCGCCAAGGCGTCGCGCAGATGCGCTTCGAGGGCGTCGATCGACTCGAACTTCCAGGAGCGCGTGAGGTAGCCGCCGATGCGCCGCAGTGCGGACGCCGACAGCCTGGCCCCGAAATCGTTCAGGACGAGCCGACGGATCGGCGTCGCCTGCTCCGCGGCGAGCATCATGCCGATGTGCCCGCCCAGCGATGTGCCGATCCAGTCGACCTGCTCGACGTCGAGTCGCGCGATGAGCGCGCCCATCGCACTCGTGTAGGCCCGGTCGGTGTAGTGCGTTGCCGAGGCAAGCCATTCGCTGCGCCCGCGGCCGGGAAGGTCGGGCGCGATGACCCGGGCGTCCTGTTCGACCAGCGCCCGTGCCAGCACGTCGAAGTCACGGCCGGTGCGAGACACGCCGTGAACGCAGACGACCGTGCGCGCGGCATGGCGAGATCCCCATTCCGCGTAGCCCAGTCTGCGGAAGCCGCCATGTCCGAGTACCGAGAGTTCCTTGAGCTGCGGCTGCATGCCTGTAGTCCGAAGTGCCGTCAGTCACGCTTGCGAAGCCAGTCGTGAATGCCCTTGCCGAGGATGCCCTGTGACTTGCCGCTGACGAACACGCCGACGTGACCGCCGTCGAGTCCGATCTCGGTGTAGTCATCGGTGCCGACGGCAGCGCGCAAGGCCTGCGTCGTCTTCGGCGGGATGATGTGGTCGTCCCTGGCGAACACGTTCAGCACCGGGACCTTGATGTCGCTCAGATCCACCGTCCTGCCAGCGAGCTGGAACTCGCCGCGGATCAGCTCGTTGTTCTTGTACAGATTGACGAGCAGTTGCTTCGCTGCCTCGCCGGGGTGGTGCGGACGATCCGCGATCCATTTCTCCATGCGCAGGAAGTTGAGCAGCTTCTTCTCGTCGTCGAAGGTGTCGAGCAGGCCGATGTTGTATTTAGACAGTGAAGCGCCCGGCGTCATCTGCGCGAATACGTAGCTCATCAGCTCGCCGGGCAGGTTGCCGTTGGCCTCGATCAGCCGGTCGATGTCGTCGGCGCCCAACCCCCGGGTCCACAGGTTCAGCAAGCCGTGGTTCGCCCGTCCTTCGGCCTGGTCCTGATGGAAGTCGACCGGCGTGATCGTCAGGATGAGGTTCTTGATGCGATCGGGATACAGTGCCGCGTAGCACAACGAGAAGACGCCGCCTTCGCAGATGCCCAGCAGGTTGATCGCGCTCAGCCGGTGCTGGCGGCAGATGAACTCCACGCACTCGTTCAGGTAGCCGTCGACATAGTCTTCGAACGCGAGCCACCGATCGCTGCGCGTCGGGTTGCCCCAGTCCACCGCATACACGTCGACCCCCAGCGCAAGCAGGTTGCGCAACATGGAGCGGTCCTCTTGCAGGTCGGTCATCGTGTAGCGGCCGATCTGTCCGTAGGCGACGAGGACGGGAACCTTCAGCGACGGCTTGGCGGTGGCCTTGTAGCGATACAAGGTGACCTTGTCCTGCCGAAACACCACTTCCTTGTCGGCGGTGGCGATCTGAACGTCCTCATCCTTCAGGCGCTGCAGCATCTGCTGCCCGCGCGCCATCTTCAGGTTGAAGTCGCTGAACTCTGCGAGCGCTTGTGCGGCAGCGGTCTTCTTCGGGGTGGCCATGTCGATGGGTCTCAGCTGCGCGCCGATGCGCGCGACTTGGTCGTGGCGCGGCGCTTCGTCGGTGAGGAGGCGGTCGCGTGCGTCGCCACCGGAGGCGGCGCGGCCGCCCGCTGCAGCGCGCGGAGCTGACGCCGCAGTTCGGTCACCGTGCGCTGCACTTCATCCATCTCGGTGCGCGTCGGGACA
>Ga0207645_10000423_pt1 | contig 35040 bp, 30 predicted proteins | sample KBSM53metaG_FD_184331 | JGI IMG/M metagenome (GOLD analysis project Ga0207645, IMG submission 184331) | Miscanthus rhizosphere microbial communities from Kellogg Biological Station, Michigan, USA - KBS M5-3 metaG (SPAdes) (version 2) | ecosystem: Host-associated > Plants > Roots > Rhizosphere >...
AAATGGCGTTTCCGCTCCCGGACGAGAAAGTGAGTGACCTAGAGCGACAGGTATTTGGGCCGAGGCGCGTGTACTCCATGACCCTTAACATGCCCAATCTGAATTCGTCGGGAGGAAGTTGGGTCATCCGGTTTTCCGAGCTTAAAGAAGAAAGCGCAAAAGGAGAATTGTTCGCGCCGGAAGCCACACACAAGGTCGATCCCGGATATCCAATCGAACTGATTCGCCAGAACGTACAAGGCATGGTGACACTTCGGGCTGTAATTCACAGCGATGGACGCGTGAGTGATGTGAAGGTATTGAACAGCCCGGACGAACGCCTGGACACATATGCGCGAGCTGCGTTCGAACAATGGCAGTTCCGTCCAGGCATGAAAAATGGAAATGCGGTTGCGCTGGAAGCCGTGGTGACCATTCCATTTCGAATCCGGAAGGCGTTCTAGTTTTAGATCTTTCCGCTCGCCGCACCTATGCGGGTAGGAACTGGAGACGAGCGGATTTCGAGCTTTTTATCGATCTCCGCGTAGATAGCTGGATTCGCGCACACTTCGTAATAGCGTCGCTCGGTCCACCGTTGCAACGTGAACGTTCGCAGATCAATATGCGCGATACGGCTTTCACGCACTGCGATCTTCCTGAAAATATCGTTGCCCAGAGGCACGAGGCCGGTAAAGAAACGGCTGCCCTCTTCATCCCACAGTAACGGCAGATTGACCGCACAAGGAGAAATCGAAACTTCCTGCTGGAGTTTGTGGAAGGCCGCCTCATTCATGCAGATGCCGCCCACATTGAAGCGCAAAGTGAAGTCTTCAGTGTTCCCGCCTGCATCGGAATCGCTGACAGTTTGAAAGGTAAAGACGTGGAATGGACTTTCCAGAGTCTGCATAGCCTTTCGGACACGCTTGTTGCATGACGAGAGGCGATCGCTCTCGTTGACCGCGTCGGAAATCATGATGCGGCGATTGCCGTCCATCAGGTAGAGCGGCGCTGCTTCCTGATAAGAAATTCCAATTCCCAGTTCGAGGTTAGGCAATCCCGACCGAGCAAGCGTCTCGTTGTATCCGCGCACAATGTCGATGATTTCCCGGGCTAGGACGCATGCACGGCTCACCGCCATCGCAGGTTCTCCCTCACGCTCCAGCAGCGCAAGGATAATGGCATCGCCTTCCAGGAAAACTTTCGTCGCTCCGTATTTGGGTAAGAGCTTGTTGACCGGATCGTAGAAATTGAGACTAAAAAACGACGCCGGGTTGAGATCCCGCTCCATCAAGGAACGCGTCAGGCGTGAACTGTCTCGAATGTCAGCCTTCAGAATGACGTGGTGAAGGATTTTCTCTTCTGTAGGGCGTTGTTCATCGGGCAGGAGGAAGTCATAGAGCGTTCCGTTGACAGCGCTAAGTTCTCGGAGCTTATCGTTACCGATAAGGTTTACGCTGTCTGTCCCTGCATTCAAGGCTTCGAGCCGGCGAAGATCGCGATGAAAACAGATGAAGTCGCGAAGAAACCGCACTGCGACCTTTGCGCGTTCGGTCCCGCGGCAACTGGAAGTGCGTTCCACGGCGGCGTAGAGGCTATCTGGTGTCAGCTTCCCGTGCTCCTCGATCATTTTCACAACGCGACTGCATTCCGCGCGAGACACCAGAGCGTTCTTTAGCTGCTGCGGGTTGATGCGAGGGGCGTACTCGGAAAGCAACGGAACTGCCTCGTACGACGCGACAACCTGCTCCAAGATCTGTTCGTTCTCGAGAAGGTCGATCCACGATTCGAGTCGAATACGCCGAGATTTTGCCTGAGGCGACGACTCATCGTGCGCGTCGCCAAGGAGTTCATGGGCGTTCTCAGGCGCGTTCAACCACGAGTCAGTGATGGCCTCGTCCGTTTCAGCGATATTCAGCGATTGCAGGAAGTCGCATGCAACGCGGCGAACATTCGCGAATCGATCGACATCGCGATCAAAGTTCCCGAACATGACATAGTGCTGCGCTCCAAGGTAGTCATCCCTACCGTCTTCGCTGAAAACGAGCGGGTTCAGAAACAACTGGTATGCCGAATTATCTACTTCGCCGAAAAGGGAGCGGCGCATGCGCGCCAACGTTTCCTTTTCGATCTCGCGCAAAATTTGAAACAAATCCTGGCCGGTCTTACGGATCGTGATCTTTTTTCGAACCTGGTAGGACGCTACGCGTTCCCGCTGGGCCATCGCAGCCTGCTGACGCAAACCATCAAGACTCTTGATCATCATCCGGCATTGTTCGAGTACTTGCGAAAACTGGTGATGGAGCTCGGCGCGCAAGAACTTCAGAATGGCCAAACGCCCTAGAACATCGACCGAGAGGCTGCCTTTCATTTTCGCCTTAGTCAGGCTCGCGATAAGCATGTCTGCGAGCAGAGGCTTTAACTCGGCGGCATCCGTACGCGGTTGTGCTCGGCCGGGGGCGGACTTTCCTAAAAAATGACTGGGCGCAGCGGATACTGCTGTCTCCATCGAAAGAAGAGTGTCGACTTCCCCGTGGCGCGCAATGCGATGCGCGATTTGAAGGCGCGCAGATTCCACAAACTTCGGGCTCAGATAGACGTCATGGCGTAAATTGTCTACCCCGACTTGGAGGGTCTCTAAGGAAAGGGAAGGCACGTACGAAACCAGGTGGGGCGGCTCAAGCTCGCCCGGAGACTGACCTAGCCGGAGGATTGGGATGCGAGGTATGCGCACGGCGGATAGCTGCGGACTCCACTCCGCTATTGGTGACGAGCAAACGAATGCGAAGCAAGCCCAACGGCGCTTGCCACGGTTCCAAAGCCCGGAACCTTCTTATTTCACAACACTTCAGACTTGAGGCTAGCACGATGCAAACGGCAGACCAACGTTACCCAAGTTACCGCATAAACCACTCATTCTAAATAACTTGTCGTGCTCAGAACCCAATCCTAGGGCGAATTGTCCAGTTCGCCTGTTCCTAAAATGCGTGGGCTTCAATTATCTTCGACCGCAGGAGTTCGTCACCAATCATGCCGACTGCAATTCATGAGCCCACACGCATCCAAGCGGCTGGAAACAAACCAAAACTTATCGATGAATTCATCGGGCGCATCAACAGCAAAGACTCGCAAGTGAGCGTTGCTCACATGCGAAGTCCTGAAGGTTGGGAAGAACCGGGTCAGACGCCCGAGTTTGACGAGTACACGATCGTGTTGAAAGGGATGATTCGCGTCACGCACAAGGATGGATCGATCGATGTTCGCACAGGCCAAGCCGTGATCGCACACAAAGGTGAATGGATCCGGTATTCCACTCCTGAGGCAGGAGGCGCGGAATACATTGCTGTATGTGTGCCGGCGTTTTCGATGGAGACGGTACACCGCGATGAACGACACGACAGGGATGGCAAGGCACTGAGGTAACGGTCGAGATGAAGCATGCCATCGTCGGTGCAGGAGGTGTCGGCGGGCTACTCGGGGGCGCACTCGCGCATTCCGGAGAATCGGTCGCAATGGTGGTGCGCCCGGGAACTCGAAACAAGTATCCGGCAAGAATACATGTCGACAGCACGTTTGGAAAATTCGACGAGTCAGTGGAGTGGACCGAGAGCGTCCCCCCAGCTGATGTCCTATGGCTCGCGGTGAAGGCATTGCAACTCAATGACTCGCTGCGATTGATTGCGGAGGGAGCAAGGCTTCCTCTTATTGTTCCGTTGCTGAATGGAATCGACCACGTTGCGTTTCTTCGCGATCGATTCGGGGAGCACGCTGTGTTGCCAGGAACGATTGCCGTAGAAACTGAACGGACTGCTCCGGGACACATCGTTCACCGATCTCCATTTGCGAAGCTGAATCTATCCGCACGCGGACGGGGAATGCTTGCACAGACGATGGATCAACTTCGAAAAATCGGTTTTACAGGCGAATTCATCGACAATGAGTCGACGCTCATGTGGGGCAAGCTCGTTTTTCTCGGACCCCTTGCCCTTTCGACCACAGCCGCCAACAAGACGATCGGCGAACTGGTTTCGAATCCCGAGCTTTGGACAAACTTGCAGGCGTGCGTGCGCGAAGCTTGCACGGTTGGAAGTGCGGAAGGCGCGAAGTTGAACTTCGATGTAGTCATCAAGGCGATTCTGGCGTTACCGGCGTCGATGAAAAGCTCGATGCAAAAAGATGTGGAACAGGGACGTCTGCCGGAGGTCGATGCGATTGGTGGGGGAATCGCGCGCGCTGCAGACCGACACAATATTCCGGCACCGGTGACGACACGATTGATTGAAACAGTGCGCAGGCGAGCAGGGATGGCAGAATCAAGCTAGGTCCATATGCTGAGCGCCGTAGCTATTCCCATTCGATCGTACCCGGCGGTTTCGACGTGATGTCGTAAACCACACGGTTCACACCGCGCACTTCATTCACAATTCGATTCGAAATGTTCTTCAGGACTTCATAGGGCAGTGGCACCCAATCTGCAGTCATGCCGTCTTCCGAATGGACGGCACGTATGGCGCACGTGTAAGCGTAGGTGCGCTGGTCACCCATTACACCGACCGACATCACAGGCAGGAGCACGGCAAAGGACTGCCAGATTTTCTGGTAAAGCCCGGCCTTCTTGATTTCGGAACCAACAATGTCGTCGGCTTCCTGAAGAATCGCAATCCGGTCGGGAGTAACTTCTCCCAAAATACGCACGGCGAGGCCAGGACCCGGGAATGGCTGGCGCTGAAGAATTTCTTCTGGCATGCCGAGATCGCGGCCTATCCGGCGAACTTCGTCCTTGAAAAGGTCCTTGAGCGGCTCGATCAGCTTGAGTTTCATTTTCTCCGGCAGCCCGCCGACGTTGTGATGTGTCTTGATCGTCTGCGACGGACCGCGGACCGATCGCGATTCGATGACGTCCGGATAGAGTGTTCCCTGCACCAGCCACTCTACGTTGCCTTCTTCTTTCTCGATGCGATGAGCTTCTTCATCGAAAACGGCAATAAATTCGTTGCCGATGATTTTTCGTTTTGTCTCAGGATCGGTCACGCCCTTCAACTTATCGAGAAAGCGTGCACTTGCATCGACGGCGATAAGATGAAGCCCGAGTTTGTCGCGCAGGGTGTTCTGTACCTTCTGAAATTCATCTTTGCGGAGCACGCCGTTGTTCACGAAAACGCATGTCAGTCGAGACTTGCCTTGACTATCGCGCATAGCCCGATCGACAAGAACCGCTGCGACCGATGAATCTACGCCGCCCGAGAGCGCGCAGATTGCGCGGCCTGAGCCCACTTGCTGACGAACCGAAGATACAGTTGCATCGATAAAGAGCTGCGGGGTCCAGTCCGCTTTCGCGCCGCAAATCTTGAAAACGAAATTTCTTAGGATGTCAGCGCCAAGCTTTGTATGGTGCACTTCTGGATGGAATTGCACGGCCCACATTCTCTTGTCAGGATTTTGGATTCCAGCGAGTGCGCTGGGAGAACGTGCCATCAATGTAAAGCCCTCTGGCAGTTGTTCGGCTTCGTCTCCGTGAGACATCCAGACAGCAAGAACTTTTGGCAGGCCTTCCAATAACTCGGAGTCAGCTGTTTTCTCCACGGTCGCGTGGCCATATTCGCGCTTGGATCCGGGCCGCACTTTGCCTCCCAGCGCATGCACCATGAAGTGCAGTCCATAACAGATTCCCAGCACGGGCTTGCCGATTTCTAACACACGAGCATCGGCTTGCGGAGCATCCGCGTCGTAGACCGACGACGGTCCGCCAGACAAGATGACGCCGATCGGCGAATAGCTGCGGATTTCGTCGAGGCTCGCCGTACAAGGCAAGACTACGGAGAAAACGTTCTGTTCACGGATGCGGCGCGCAATAAGCTGGGTGTATTGCGAACCAAAGTCGAGGATGACGATGGATTGGGTTTCCACTGACGAGTCTCTCAGATTGGTTGAGTAGTGTAAAGCGAGGAAACCAGATTTGCCACTTAGACAGTTCTGCAGACGTCAGACGTTTGGGTCTGGAAGGTGCACTTTTTCTCGCGTTTCCACTTCACTAAGGATGTCGTCTTCAGGCGGAAACGGCATGGCAATCTGCTTCGCGTCGAGGGTTTCAGCGGCAGGCAATGGGGTTGACGCAATGTTCACCGGTGTTTCCGCCAAGCAATACCACGCAGCCATACGTCCGATGTGAACTGAATCAGCGGCAATGAAATACAGCAGACCTAGCATCCCCAGCCCGGTAAGAACAAGCAGGCCGGGCAGGAATTGAGCCAAGCCTAGCACCATCGACGCAGCCGTGGTACCGATGAAGAAAAGTGTCAGATGCGCAAGTCCAAACCAGAAATTGATCGCCCATAGCCCGCCGGCCCGCTCTCGCGAGAAACGCGTTGCAGCGGCCAGTGCGCTAAACGAATCTTTTCGGTCGCGAACAGCGAACACGGCAGACAACGATAGTGTCCAATTCACCACGAGCCATGCGACGCAGACGAACGACAACAGAACAAGTGTGAGGAAAAATGCCAACGCTGGCTTGGGACTCTTGGGCGTCGAAAAGTATCGCGGAATGACGAAAGACCCTACCAAAGCAATCGAGGCGGCGAGGCCGACCGTCAGCCGCAGAAAATTCAATCCAGCAAGTGAACTTAGTGCTCTTCTGTGAGGCGTTGGGGGCTCCTCGACCTCAGTGGGTGAAGATTCACGCAGGTGCGAGAAATATTCGCGGATGGAGGCGAGGCTCGCGGAACGCCCTAGGGCGGCGATCAGCGTCCAAGCGATCGATAGCCCCGAGACGGCGACGATCCCACCGAGTAACAGTCGAACACTGCTGCCTTGAAAAATGTGACTGATAGCTCTGCCGATCAATGTTGGTTGTCCCGAGTTGAGAAAGAAAAGATCGCGCGGCCCAACTGGCAAAGTGTCGAGGTACTCAATGAGAAGTGCGCTCAGGAGAAATGCGCCCGCGGCCCAAAAGCTCCATCGCCAAGCGACCTCAGCGAGCGTGAGCGAAGGACGGCGCAACATTATGCGAAACCCTTCGAGCGTAGGCGAGCGTTGCATCATCAGAAAACTATTTCACAACGATACTTACCAATTTCCCCGGAACCACGATTTTTTTTGCGATCTGCTTTCCAGCGATCGCGCTTTTCACTTTGTCGTCCGCGAGAGCAGCGGTAAGAACGGTGGCGTCTTCGGCTCCAGCGGGTACGACGACGCGGGCCCGCAGCTTGCCGTTAATCTGCACCGGGATTTCAATTTCTTCTTCCTTGGCGAGAGCGGCGTTGTACTTTGGCCATGCTACGCGGAAGATGCTTCCCTTCTCCCCGAGCATCTCCCACAACTCGTGCGAGAGATACGGCGCGAAGGGAGCGAGCAAGAGCGCCAAGCTGCGCTGCACCTCGGTGAGGAGTGATGCCGGCACAAGGCCCTGTGCAATTTTCTCTTCAGCGCCATAGAGTGTATTCACAAGTTCCATGATCGCCGCAATGCATGTGTTGAAGTGCCAGCGGCCCTGAAAATCGTCTGTAACCCGCTTGATGGTCTGGTGAAGCTTACGCTGAATCGCACGCGCTTCCGGCGATAATGAAACCTCTGTCGATGCGGCAGACGCCTGGCTCGCATAGCGCACGAAGAAGCGATAGACACGCCCAAGAAAGCGCTGAATCCCGTCGATGCCGGAATCTTGCCAGTCGAGATCGCGATCGGGGGGTGCCGCAAACAAACTGTACAGACGGGCGGCGTCAGCGCCGTAACGGGCCACCATCTCATCGGGACTCACCACGTTGCCCAGATTTTTCGACATCTTCGCGCCATCTTTGATCACCATGCCTTGGGTGAAAAGACGCTCGGCAGGTTCATCGTTCTTCACAAGTCCCATGTCACGCATGAACTTCGTCCAGAAGCGCGAATAGATGAGGTGGAGGATTGCGTGTTCTACCCCGCCAATGTACTGATCAATCGGAAACCAATAGTCGACGATCTTGCTGTCAAAAGGAGCTTTGTCATTTCGCGCGTCCGCGTACCGATAGAAGTACCAGGACGAATCGACAAATGTGTCCATGGTGTCGGTCTCCCGACGAGCGGCTCCGCCACACTTCGGACACTTCGCATTTACGAACTCCGGAACTCGGCTCAACGGTGAACCACCCGTCAACGTGATGTCCACATTGTCCGGCAAGATCACCGGCAACTCGCTCTCGGGCACCGGAACAACGCCGTCCTTGTCGCAGTACAACATCGGGATGGGCGTACCCCAATACCGCTGGCGTGAGATACCCCAGTCTTTGAGGCGATAGTTGACAGTAGCTTTGCCGAAGCCGTTCGCTTCAGCATGCTCCGACATCTTTGCGATCGCTTCTTCGCAGCTGAGCCCATTAAACGGCCCGGAGTTCACCAATACACCGTTCATCGTCGTGAACGGAATTTCGGGTTCAACGACGGTCTCTTCCGGGTCTCCATCGCGAGGTACGATGACGATTCGAATATCCAGCTTGTACTTTTTGGCAAACTCGTAATCGCGCTCGTCGTGCGCTGGGACGGACATTAGCGCCCCGGTGCCATAGTCCATGAGAGCGTAATTGGCAACCCAAACCGGAAGCGCCTCGCCGTTGTACGGGTTGCGCGCGTAACGCCCTGTAAACACGCCGTGTTTCTCGATTGCGCCGAAATCGCCAGCTTCTTTTGCTTTACGTTGTTCGGCAATTAACTGTGCAACTTGAGCGCGTAACTCGGCATTTGCTGATGTGATATCCGCAACGATTGGGTGCTCGGGCGCCAACTGAACTGATGTCGCGCCATAGATTGTGTCGACACGAGTAGTAAAGACTTTGATCTTAGATCCCGCAGGGCCTACGCTTCCCCCTAGGTCGAAATCAACAAAAGTACCTTCGCTTCGCCCGATCCAATTCCGTTGCATGATCCGGACTTTTTCGGGCCAGCCGTCAAGTTTTTCGAGGTCCTGCAGCAATTCGTCTGCGTATGCAGTGATCCGCAAGAACCATTGTTCAAGTTCCCGCTGTTCGACCAATGTGTCTTCGTGACGCCAACAGCGTCCACCGACTACTTGCTCGTTCGCAAGCACGGTGGCGCACGCCGGGCACCAGTTGACCCGACTCTTTTTTCGATACGCCAAGTCTTTTTCAAACAGTTTTAGGAAAAACCACTGGTTCCAACGGTAGTACTCGGGTAGGCAGGTTGTGACTTCACGAGACCAATCGTAGGCAAATCCAAGGCGCTGCATTTGCGCCTTCATGTTGGCAATGTTTGAAAGCGTCCATTGTCGCGGCGGCGTGTTGTTTTTGATTGCTGCGTTTTCAGCGGGCAGGCCAAAAGAATCCCATCCCATGGGATGGAGGACGTTATACCCATTCATCCACATGTAGCGCGCGAGAGCGTCCCCGATTGAATAGTTGCGCACATGTCCCATGTGCAAGGCCCCCGAAGGATAGGGCAACATTTCGAGCACGTAATATTTTGGCTTGGTGGAACTGGCCTCCGCCGCATAAAGCGCGGGATCGTGCTGCCATTGTTCAAACCATTTTGTCTCGATGCGCTGTGGATCGTACCGCTCGTCCCGAGTCTGTTTTTCTTCCTGCTGCGTCATAGGTGGCATGGCGGGTGATGAGGTAAACCTCTATTTTACAACGATCGCCGCGTTTCTTTCGGACACCGCCCAGAAGCGAACCTACGGATTTGTTTCGCCTTCACGGTGACGATACACTGAATGTTCCGAGGTGGATTCATGTTAGTCGTAATGCAGGCACTCGCTACGGACGAGCAGATCCGGGCTGTGTGCGAGAAAATCGAGAGCCTGGGTTACAGAGCCCACGCTATGCCCGGCGCGCAGCGCACTGCGATCGGCATTACCGGCAACCGTGGGGAAGTAGAACCCGGCACGTTGGACGAAATGCCAGGCGTCCAGGAACTCATCCGAGTCAGCAAGCCGTACAAACTGGTCAGCCGCGACGTCAAAGACGAGAAAACAGTCATTAGTTTTCCCGGCTCCGACGCGACCATCGGAGGTAAGAGTCTCGCTATCATCGCGGGGCCATGCGCCATCGAAAGCAGAACGCAGGCCTTCGGCGTTGCTGATCGCATTCAGCGATCAGGAGCACAATTTTTTCGGGGTGGCGCGTACAAACCGAGGACATCCCCTTACTCATTTCAAGGCTTGGGTGAAGAAGGCCTACGGATCATGGCCGAAATCCGCGATCAGTATGGAATGCGAATCATCACCGAAGCGATCGACAACGAATCCCTGGCACTGGTGGAAGAGTATGCGGACGTCATCCAGATCGGTGCCCGCAACATGCAGAACTTCTCTCTGCTAAAACGTGCGGGTCGCTCGAAGAAACCTGTATTGCTAAAGCGCGGCATGTCGGCGACGCTTGAGGAATTTCTGATGGCGGCCGAATACATCATGAGCGAGGGCAATTACAACGTAATCTTGTGCGAGCGCGGCGTGCGAACCTTCGCGGATCATACGCGAAACACTCTTGATTTAAGCCTGGTCCCGGCTGTCCAGCGTTTAAGCCACCTGCCGATCGTGGTCGATCCAAGCCACGGCACTGGAAAGCGTAATAAAGTTACGCCGCTCTCGCGCGCTGCAGTTGCGGTGGGCGCAGACGGGTTGATCGTGGAAGTGCATTGCGATCCCGACAAGGCTTTGTCAGACGGAATGCAGTCGCTTTATCCGGAGCAGTTCGACGAGTTGATGGCGCAAGTCCGGCAGATTGCGCCGGTCGTCGGGCGCACAGTGGATGAGCCGCGGGGGCACGCCGCGAAGCCAACCGCAATGCGCTCCATGGCGTCGGACTAGTATTGCTTCGCACCAAGTGAACCGGGTGCGAGAGTTACGTTGTTCTGCGTAGGACTTCCAAACAAGTTGAGAAAAATCCTCGTCACTATTGTATTGTTGCCGATTCTCGCCGGAGTTGGCTGGTGGTATTTCCGCGAGCAATCGTTGCCCAACTATGGCCCGGCATATCGCGAATATGCCTACATTACGAACGGTAAGAGCAATACTGTTACGGTCATTGATCTGCGCACATTCCAACCCGCTCGGACGATTCCCGTTGGATCAGAACCCACAGGCGTTGCGGCGAACAGTAAAAAGAACGAGGTCTACGTCGCGAATGCGGGATCAAATAACGTCAGCGTCATCGACGCCGAGCAAAACAAAGTGGTCGCAACCTTGGGCGTTCATGGTCGACCTTACTTCATTGACGTCTCCGCTGACGGTAAGCGTGCATACACAGCAAATTCAGCCTCGAATAACGTCTCGGTGATAGATCTCGACAAGCGTGCAGTCACCAGCAACATTCGAGTCGGGACCGCTCCAGGGCTGGCGCGAGTCACTCCCGACGGGCGCACGGTTGTAGTCAGTAACCGAGAGAGCGACACTGCCTCCATTATCGATGCGACGCAATCGCAGGTGCGCGCCACGCTTCCGATTTGTCGTGAGCCCGGCGACATCGCAATCCTTCCGGACTCTAGCAAGGCTTTTGTGGCGTGCTCGGGCTCGGGACAAATTGCATCTATCGATTTGAAGTCGGATAAAGTTCTTGCGCTACTGGACGTGGGACAAACGCCGGTCAATCTCGCATTAAAACCTGACGGCGGTGAACTCATCGTCTCGAATTTCGGTTCGGGCAGTATGTCCATTGTTGAGACGACGACAAACGAAGTTGGGGGCAGCTACCTGATTGGAACTCAGCCCGTGCGTGGAGTAGTGAGCGCCGACAACTCCCGCGTTTACGTAAGCAATTTTGGATCGAACAGCGTCGCGGTCTACGACATCGACATAGGAAAAGTCATCGCCGTTTTGCCGGTTGGCAGCCGTCCAGACGGCCTAGCGCTTTCGCAGAGCCAGAACTACCTGCTTGTTCTTAACTCTCAATCGGGTGACGTGACCGTGATTCAGAAAAGAAAGGCGCGCAAACTCGAGCCAACCGAATATTCATTGCTCACAATGATTCCGGTCGGTGTTCAGCCAAATAATATCGTCGTGAAATCATTCGTGATTACCAAACACCCCTGACAGTCGAAGCGTCGTTACTCAGACCCGCTGCTTCAAAACTAACCACGAGCGTCTTGGCCCGTCTAAACACACACCGCGAGTGTTAAGTGTCTATCAGAGGGCAGGTGTGGGCAAGATTCGGACATTATTGGCAATCGGTGCGTGCGTCTTTGGGGCATCCACAATTGTGATGGCTGCACCTCCAGAATTCAGCGCTATTTCCATTCCGCGCGTGACGAGTGTTCCCACGATTGAAAGCTTTCTCGACATGAAGCCAAGCCCCGAATGGGATGGAAAACTGGCAAAGGTCGCAGGTTTTACCCAACGCATTCCGACGGATGGGGCTCCCTCAACCCAACAGACCGACGCCTATCTTGGGTACGATGACAAGAACTTATATGCAATTTTTGTCTGCTTCGATACCGACCCACAAAAACTAAGGGCTCGTCTTTCTCGTCGCGAGGACATCATTGAAGATGATTCGGTTGAGATCATGCTCGACACGTTTCACGACCATCGTCGAGCCTACGCTTTTCTGGCCAATCCGCTCGGAGTGCAAGCCGATGCGCTCTGGACCGAGGGGCAAGAATTTGATTTCTCTTTCGATACAGTTTGGAATTCGCAAGGCCGGGTGACCGAGCGCGGCTACGTTGTCTGGATGGAAATCCCTTTTCGAAGCTTGCGGTTTTCATCGAGCAATCCACAGACATGGGGGATACTGCTCAATCGCGGCTTGCCGCGAAAGAACGAAGACACATTTTGGCCCCCGTATTCGAGCCGAATTGCAGGCAGGTTGAACCAGGCTGGCACAGCCACCGGGCTTGAGCGAATTTCACCTGGTCGAAATTTTCAGCTCATTCCGTATGGCATCTTTCGTTCCTATAGGGAACCTGATCTGAGAGACCCGGACAATCCGACGTTCTCGCAGCGAAATGCGTACGGTCAAGTTGGCCTCGACGCGAAAGTTGTGCTTAAGGATAAGTTCGTTCTCGACGCGACTGCCAATCCAGATTTCAGCCAGGTTGAATCTGACGAGCCTCAAGTCACGGTGAACCAACGGTTCGAAGTATTGTTTCCGGAGAAGCGGCCGTTCTTTCTTGAAAATTCAAATTACTTTGTCACTCCTTACAATCTGGTTTTCACCAGGCGCATCGAGCAACCAAAGTGGGGCGTGAGACTCACGGGGAAAGACGGTCCCTGGACAGTTGGACTGTTGGGCGCGGACGACGTAGCACCGGGACTGGATGTACCCAAGTCAGATCCCAACGCCGGCAAACACGCCTACTATTCAATTGCTCGCATCAGCCACGACATAGGGTCGCAGTCGACAATCGGCGTTCTCTATACCGATCGCGAATTTGCCGGCAGTTTCAACCGCGTGGGAGGAATTGATGGGCGTTTTCGCATCGGCAACAACTGGACTGCTGATTTTCAAGGCGTCGCCAGTTCAACCAGACAGGTGGATGGCAGCTATCTCGCTGGTCCACTCTTTACGGCCGATATCTTTCGGCAGGGCAGAAAGCTCAACTACGAGTTTCATTACAACGATCGCGCCGATGGTTTCCGAACGGAATCTGGATTCGATCAGCAGTCGGGCATTCGAGTGTTAGACCAGATTATCAACTACAGCTTTCGCCCCGAGGGAAAGCACCTCATTGCATGGGGCCCGATATTCGAACATTCCGGCATTTGGGACCACGCTGGAAATCATCTGAACTCAGGAATTTTCCCTGAGTTGAAATTTGAATTCGTGGGCCAGACATTCCTGGCTGTCACCTACGCGCTCGAAACCGAACTGCTCAGACCGATCGATTTTTCGGTATTGACCGACAATATCGAATTCAGGCGCCATACGACTGTCGTTGCCTTTGACACAGGGTTACTGAGGCAAATGACGTTCCACGCCGATTACCGCTGGGGCTCGCGCGTCTTATATGACTCACCGGTGGGAGAACCGCCGTCGTTGGCGGGCCGAACAAGTGCCAACATCACCCTAACCGTTCGGCCTAGCCGCTCTCTTCGCATCGACAACACTTACCTGCTGTTTAGACTGCACGAGCGCAAAGGGTCGAGTGGGATTTTTAACGACCACATCATTCGCAGCAAATGGAACTACCAATACAACAAAGAATTGTCATTTCGGTTCATCGGTGAGTACGACGCGTTATTGGCAAATCCAGCGAACACCTCACTGAAGACTTCGAAGCGCTTCAATGCAGACTTCCTAGTCACGTATCTGCTCCATCCGAATACAGCTCTTTACATCGGCTACAACAGCAATCTAGAAAACGTGCTACTTCCGCTGCAGTCGGATCCCGGCGCGGTGAACGGTCTCGCACGCGGTAGAAGCTTTCACAATGATGGCCGCAACTTCTTTGTGAAAGCGTCGTACCTGTTCAGATTTTGAAATAGCTGCTTTACGGCTTTCCAAGTAGTTCCAACACGGCGGCGGTCTCCGCGGTAATCCCCGTCTTCAGACTCGGTTCCCGATCCGGAGCGAAGTAGGCGGAATGAAGCCCCGGCAACTCCTGTCCACTTTTGTGCGCGGCTTCGAGTTTTTCCTGATTCGCTGCCCCAACCCAAAAATCGAATGCTGGAACCCCCGCTCGTCCGTATTCAGCGAAATCGTCGGCGGCCATCGCAGGCGAGGTCAACTCTACGTTCGAATCACCAAGGGCGCTTCTTAATGCTGCGACCGTCCGTTCCGTGAGTTTGGGGTCGTTGTATACCGCTTTGACGGTTTCAACCACCTCGACAACAGGGGCCTTTTCCGCTCCCGCTGCAGCGGCTTCTGCTTTCGCGATGCGAGCGATGCCGTCGATGAGTCTCTGCCTTACTTCGTCTTTGTAGGAACGAACTGTCAGTTGAAGATGAGCTTCTTCAGGAATGATGTTGCTTCGCGTGCCGGCATGGATAGACCCAACGGTTACAACCGCGGGATCAAACGGGCTGTTCTCGCGCGATACGAGTGTCTGCCACGCGAGTATCGTTCGCGCTGCTATGACGATGGGATCAATTGCAACTTGCGGGGCGGACCCATGGCCGCCGCGGCCAAAGATTGTTACCTCGACTGCATCTGAATTGGCGAGCGCAAATCCGGAAACGTAACCAATCTTCCCAGCAGCTATTCCACTCGAGTCGTGAACGGCGATGGCAAAATCGGGCTTTGGGAACCGTGTGTAAAGACCCTCTTTCAACATCGCCACGGCGCCTGTGACGGTCTCCTCTGCAGGCTGGCCGACATAAATAAACGTTCCGCGCCAGCGATCTTTGTTCTGCGCCAGCAAAGCAGCCGTACCCATGCCGATCGCCATGTGCAGGTCGTGACCGCAAGCATGCATGACCCCGACGTCAGCGCCCTTATCATTTTTGCTTTTGACTTGGCTTGCGTAGGGCAGTCCAGTCTTTTCCTCGACTGGAAGCGCGTCTAGTTCTGCGCGAATCATCACTGTCGGCCCCGAACCGTTTTTCAGAACGCCGACCACGCCGGTTCCTCCAAATCCGGTTGTCACCTCATACCCGACCTTACGAAGCTGATCGGCAATTTTCGCAGCGGTCTTTTCTTCGTGAGATGAGAGTTCTGGATTTCTGTGGAGGTCCAGATAAAGCGCCTCCATCTGGGGGTAGATGGCTTCGACTTGGGCCTTGGACGGAAAGCGCGACGGGTCTGCTGCGCGGACAGGCGAATACGAAACAAAAACAACGAGAGCAATGACAAGGCAAGAATTGGTTATTTTCACGGTTGGCTATTAAACCACAAGCTCCTTTTCGAGAATCGGAGATGCCCAAATATCCTGTGTTTTCAATAGGTTACTTTTGTTACTTCGGTGGTTCTATGGCCTTCGGATAGATTGCCGCACCGCTTGCCGACACCTATAATCGATCCACTCTGGTTTAGATTTCTCCGTCAGGTTCCGGGTAGCAATAAGCGGGGGTGAATTGTGTCTCCGCTGAGAGGCTAATTTCCCGGTTATGCGCAAGCGCCTGAAACATGCCCTGATGGCTATCCCCATAGTCGCGACCTCCTTTTCCTTCACGCCCTGTCTTCACGGCCAAAGCTCCGCATCGGCCGTCATAACGACAACGGATGAAAACGGGCGCAAGATATACGTCAACGATATCGCGCCGCCAGCACCCATTAGGCGGTCGACGGCAGGGTTTTCCGCGCGAAGGTCCGGGCTTGTTTACTGGAGTTCCACCGAGCGTCGTTGGAAACCCGTGCCATCGGCGAACGGGGCCACGATGAAGGCAGCCCGTTCGGCTGCAGCCGAAGTTGACCAATATTTGGGTGCAAATTCCAACCCCGAACTCCGGGGCGCAAACTTCACAACCGTAAGCTACGACAGAAGCAAAGCCTTTACAGCAGAACAGATTGACGCCGCAATCACGCAATCGGCAGCCAGGCACAACGTAGACCCTAACTTGGTGCGTTCCGTGGTCAAGGTGGAATCAAACTTCAACCCCAACGCCGTTTCCAGGAAAGGCGCCATGGGCTTGATGCAACTGATGCCCGGGACGGCGCGATCCCTCAATGTCACGAACCCTTTCGACCCTGAGCAGAACGTAGACGCAGGCGTTCGTCACCTTAAGAAGCTCTTGGAGAGCTTTGGCGGCGACGTGAAATTAAGTCTGGCGGCTTACAACGCTGGGGCCGGTGCCGTTGCAAGAAGTGCCGGAATTCCTCGTTTTGCCGAGACCCAGAACTACGTTCGGAGGATTACGAGCATCTATTATGGAGGGTCGGATCCAAATTCCAGGATTTTGGGCAACCCGATTCTCAATCCGGTGCGTGTGCAGCGAGACGCGCGCGGAGTTCTGTACATCAGCAATACCGATTGAAGCATCATATAAAGTGGAAACGGGTAGCGACCAGGCTGGTACGGGTAGGTAACGTTGACAATTCAGGCTTGTAGCCAACGCATCTTGCGCTGGAGCGCGGTCGGTGTCTTGTCGCTGCTCCCGGCTCTGCCTGCCCATGCTCGCACCCGACATACCGATGGTTGGGCTCGCGAGAAATTCGCCACTGCGGAGAGAATGCGGGAGGCCCTCAATGGCCGCCCAGCGAATGAACGCGCACGCCGGGAGTATCAACGTTCAATTGATGCTTATCGTCGCGTCTACTACGGCGCACCCTCATCGAGCAAGGCTGATCCCAGCGTCGTAGCAGCCGCCGAATTAATGGTCGAAATGGGTCGGACCTTCGACGATGACAAGATTCTGCGAGCCGCAATCGACCAATACAGGTTTTTACGAAAAGAGTATCCAGGGAGCAAGTTCCGCTTCGGTGCACTGTTCACGATTGGCGAGGTGTACAAGGAAGACCTGGACGATCCCGTTCATGCAAAAGCCGTGTTCGAGGAGTTTTTACAGCGGTATCCGCGAAACCATCTTGCAGATGATGCCCAACAAGCCTTGATCGACATCTCGCTCGAGGCAACCAAGAAACTAGAAGCCAGCAAGAAGAGCGACAAAAGCCAGCGTTCCAAAATTGCCAAGAATCAAAGCCGCGGGGAAGATTCTAAGTCTTTAAGCCAGCGCGGGAGCGCTCCGCGCGTAACAGGGATCCGGCACTGGTCAACACCGGACTACACCCGGGTCGCCATCGACTTGGAGCAAGACATCAAGTTTGACTCCCAGCGTATCGACCACCCGGATCGTATTTTCTTTGATCTGCGCGACACGAAGTTGGCTTCGACACTGGTTGGAAAAACGTTCGAGGTGGACGACGGACTCCTCAAGAAGATTCGTGTCGCCGAGTTTCAGCCAGGGCGAACGCGGATCGTACTTGAGGTCGAAGACCTTTCTGAATATAACGCCTTCTTGTTGCCGAATCCTTCCCGGCTGATCATCGACATTCATGGGAATCAGGCCAAACGAGCAGTTGCCAGGGTTGGGGGAACCAAGGATCGACAGGACGAACCGAATGAAGCGCGTTCGGCGCAGGCCGACGCCGGCTCGCAAATCGATGACACTGCTGACCTGAAAGAAGTCAAGGAGGCTGCAAAAATCGACGCAGCGGCTATCTCCAAAGCCCAGAAAGCAGCTAAGCAGTCGGACTCCGTTGCCAGCGCCAAGCCTGCCATTCCCAAACAACCCCAGAAAGAAATCCCAAAGACCATCGTCGAAGCGGATGATGATGATGACGACACAACGGTCGCGGTCGTTAAGACAACCGTGGCGCGCCCCGAGGTACCTCGCGCCCCGGCAAAGGGCCTTCCCGAGGCTATGGTTTCCGACCGCAACGTCGCTGCGAAGAAAAAGAAGAGCTCAAAATCGAAGGATGATTTGGCCACCGCTGACGCTCGCGAAGCTCGCCCAACGGCGGCGGGAGATCGATCGCTCATCCGTGCACTGGGTTTGAAGATTGGGAAGATCGTGATTGATCCTGGCCACGGTGGACACGACACGGGAACGATCGGCCCAAACGGATTGCAGGAAAAAGATCTTGTTCTAGAGGTCGCGCGACGGCTCGGCCGAATGCTCGACCAGCGCTTGGGCGCCGAGGTTGTGTACACGCGTCAGGACGACACTTTCATTCCTCTCGAAACGCGAACGGCCATCGCAAATCGGGAACGTGCGGATTTGTTTATCTCCATTCATGCAAACTCGAGTCACGATCCTGGCGCGCGTGGAGTCGAAACGTACTATTTAAATTTCAGTTCCTCTCCCGAAGCGTTGGAAGTAGCGGCGAGAGAGAACGCGGTATCGGAAAAATCCATCTATGAACTGCAGGACCTGGTAAAGAAGATCGCACTCAAAGAAAAAATCGAAGAATCGCGCGAGTTCGCGTCGGACGTGCAGCAAGCGCTTCACAATGGACTTTCGAGCCGGAGCTCAGGAATGCGAGATCGCGGAGTAAAGAAAGCACCGTTCATCGTCTTGATTGGAGCTAATATGCCTTCGATCCTTGCGGAAGTCTCTTTCGTGAGCAATCCTTCGGACGAGCGCAAGTTGGAGACCGCTGAGTATCGGCAACGTATCGCCGATTCCCTTTATCGAGGCATTTCCAGATACGTCAGCGGACTCAGCGGTATTAAGGTCGCCAGTCGCATAGCAAAAACAGAAGGTCAGTAGCTCACTTTGCCAGCCGCCAGTCCTCTGGAAACTTTCCTTGCCCATCTGTAGTCTAATAACGACGGGTGTTAAGCACCTATTCCCGCTCTCATGAAGAATTTTTGGCGTGTCCTGTTCTTGCTGTTCGCAGTTTCATTCTCCCTCACAGCGTTCGGGGCTGCTGCGCCCGCAACGACCGTTCTTCCTCAGCAATTCGCCGGTTGGCAACTTAAGGGCAACGTTCGCTCGAGCAACAATCCAGAGGAAGCTGACGGCGCGAACGCTGCTGCTCTCAAGGAATATTTGTTCTCCGGGTTCGAGTCTGCGACATACGTTCGGGATGATGGCCGCAAGCTGACAATTCGATTGGCGCGATTTCAGGACGCATCCGGGTCATACGGAGCGTATACGTTCTATCGCGAGCCTCAAATGCTCGACGAAAAGATTGGCGATCAAGGATCATCTCTTAACAATCGGGTTTTGTTTTATCGCGGAAGCAGCCTAGTAGACGCCGTGTTTGAGAAACTCACTGTGATGTCTGCGGCCGAATTGAGGGAACTTGCGACGCTCTTACCAATTCCGGCAGGCAACGCAGCTCGATTGCCGATATTGCCCGGCTATCTTCCAAAGCAGAGGGCAATCAAAAACTCTGAGCATTACATCGTTGGACCTGCAGGGTTAAGCCACATGGGAGCCCCTCTTCCTGCCGACATGGTGGATTTCAAATCAGGCGCAGAAGTCGTTCTCGGGAAATATTCGACCAGCGCAGGCGAAAGCACTCTCATGCTGATCGAATATCCTACTCCGCAAATTGCGACCGATCGACTTCGACAGATTGACGCTGCGCACCCGCAAACCTCGCAACAGACGGGCGTTGCAACGTTGGTTGACTCGGGACCGCTATACGACAAACGCACGGGGCCGATTATTGCGATCGCAACTGGACCCCTATCGCAAAGTGAAGCGAAGGCTCTACTGGCTTCGGTCAGCTACGAAGCCGATGTGACGTGGAATGAGAACACAACAGTTACGAAGAAAGACAATCTGGCAAATTTGCTGGTCAACATTATTCTGCTCTGCGGAATTCTGATTGGTTTTGCCCTAATTGCGGGTGTGGCGTTTGGCGGTTTGCGTATCATTTTGCGGAGAGTTTCTCCGGGCAGAACTTTCGGAGATCCCGACGAGGTTGAGTTCATATCTTTGCATCTCGGCGAGGGCAGGTCGGAATCTGTCTCCAACAGGTAAGTCAATCAATCGATTCACTTTATAGACGTCGAACCATGAAATGTGCCGGAAATGGCAAATCCAACGCGTTGTTAACACATTTTGTAAAAGATTGAAAATAAAGGTATTTAATTCCCAAAAATCCCTTGACACTCCGGATTTAGGACTCATAAGATTTCGCCAGAAAGTTTTGACGGAACAAACACCCTCCGTTGGAACTATTCTCCCTTGAAGAGAAGGTCGCCCACGTTGCCGGGCGGCCTTTTCGTTTACTGGGAATTTAATACTTGCGAGCCTCTCGCCTCGCCCTACTCTCCAGATCTTCGCCGTCGTTCACTCAATGTTTGGGTTTCAGAAGTTGGTGCTGCAAAACTTGCAGCCACAATCAAAATACAAGATTCTCCCGATTTTGATACGAAGACGCTGGCGGGAAACTATGTTCACCTATAGGGACTGAACATGAAACGCTCTGCACAGCAACCGACACCGCCAGCGAATTTGCGCGCCCTAATTGGCGCAAACTGTACCGTCAATTTTTATGATGCAAGGCGACCCGGCACCATTGAAGACGTGGTAGGCATCGCAACCACGGGAGTCAACGCGAACGAATCTTTACCTCTCAGCCAATTCAAAATTCATTTGCGCGCGGGCGAGCTTGTCACTGTGCCAGGCTCAATGCTGAGCAACATTCGCAGGAGTCATTAACCCTTCTGAGATAGCACGGGCACAATTCTGGGCAACCACACGAAGGCACCGATTGCGATGCCAAAAATTAAAAAACTAAAAGCATCGTCTGAAACGTCACAAGCAATTTCCGGCCAACTGAGAGGGTGGAAGGAGATTGCAGACTTTCTGGGTCAGCCCCTCTCGGTAGCACAACGGTGGGCCAAGACGGGTATGCCAGTTTCGCGCGATCAGCGGTCCGTCACGGCCACAGCAGAAGAATTGACGAAGTGGTTGGGCCGCGAGTCAGGAGAACCGGTTCACGTCGCCGCAGAAAAAGCGGATCTGTTCGCGGAGTTGAAACGCGGCCTCGCATACGTACGACACGATTCACATAAGACCAAATAGCAAACGCTCCCTCGCCCGGCAGAATCGGCGCCCGCGACCAATTTCTCGTTTTCATCGAAGCAAGGATCCAGCATCTTGGCGTAACGACCAGCCGCAGGCATGCTTGGACCGCTCGCTTTGTTGTAAACTAACTCCTGTTGATCAAGTCCTTTAGCCGACGTAGCTCAGTTGGTAGAGCAGCCGATTCGTAATCGGCAGGTCACCAGTTCAAGTCTGGTCGTCGGCTCCAACCTAACCCTGACAATCTCGATTTCAAGCTCTCGCATTCATTGTCAGGGACAGCCGTCTGCGTTCATACCTCTTACGAATTGGACTCGAGGTTGCTCAGTTGGCCTTCTTGGTTTCAATAATCGCCAGCTTAGTTGTCTTTCCATTCGCTCTTTTCACGGACATGGATTTGCCGCTGACCTTAGCCTGAATATCCTTACCCTTCACCCAATCCAAATGGCTTTCAGCGGGTGTTTTTGCCCGACAGGTGTATAAGGTATCCCCAATTTGAATAGTCAAATCATAACGATCCGTTTCCGCTGACAACGGGGCGTCTGTGCCAGAGTTGGCAGTGGGGGTGGCGGCTAGCTTTTCAACCGCGATGATCTTTCCAGATTGATAGTCTGACGCTTGGGCCTCACACAACAGAGACGAGAGCGCAACACACGCAACGAGCAAAACAATCCGAACAGACTTCATCATTTCCTCCAAATTAGGTGGTCTGGCGAGTCCATCAAGAAGTTAATTAAAGGCATGCCACTGTGTGGCCTGTCAGAATTGACAGACCGGCTAGGAATTAACACGGCAGTAACATTCGGATGAGAATCGATTCAGTCGCCAACCACCTAAGGTGGAGAAACCACGCGTTCTCGTATCGCGAATTTCACCAGATCGGAGTTTGTTTTCAGGCCAAATTCTTCCATGATTCGGTACTTGTGGAAGGCGATTGTTCTTGGAGTTACGTGAAGGAAGTCGGCGGTTTCCTTCATGGTGCGCCCCTCGGCCAGCAGCTGCAATACCTGGCGCTGACGCGGAGTCAACTCCTTGTCATGATCTCGACGCGGATCGCGAACAAACCGATCCAGTAGCTGCTGCGCGACTTTTGGGGTTACGTAAGATTTGCCTTTCAACACTTCGCGGATGGCCTTAACCAACTCCGATCCGGCGGACTTTTTCAATAGGTATCCCGAGGCCCAAGAGCGAAGCGCTTCGGAAGCTACTTCACAATCCTCATTCATGGTAAGAGCGATGAGCTTCGTACGCGGCAGAAGGCGCTTCAGTTCCCTTCCCGCGTCCATGCCGTTCAACAGAGGCATGCTGATATCAATCACAATGACATCCGGTTTTAATCCGGGCGCAGTCGTCACCAGAGTCCTGCCATCACCGACCGTACCTACGATCTCAAATTCGAGCTCCAGGAGTTTCCGGAACGCTTCGACGACCATTGTGTGATCGTCAGCCAACAGGACGCGCGGCTGCCCCATTTGTTGCCGCCTTCCCCGACAGTCTCACCAGCTTTGAGACCAAGATCAAATGCCGTTTACCGTTTCACTCGCAAACTATAAGCGCAACGGGCACCTTTAGGACCAGAAGAATAATGCTTTCCCCACCCTTCCCATACTGGTAAGAGTTACAGTCGAACAGGAACGATCGCAATGAGTCAAACTCTCGAAGCGATTCGAGAATCAAGGGGGGTATACCAGCCGTTGCGCTCATGAGATCCGATTGACCAGACTTCTATCCCCGAAAAATTGCTGAAAATAACACTAAGAGACCGAACACACCAACCAACCCTGCGACGACTTCGGCCATAGAACGCCGCCCATGCAGTTGGGCAGCTAGAACGCGCGTGTCTCTTCGATGCGCAATCGTCGCCATCACCAACGACACCAGCCCAATACTCACCATGATGAGTGCGAAGTGCCGTGGGGATAGCAACCCATGATGTGCGGGACCCGCCTTCTCCACTTCATACTGGAAAAATTTGTAAATGGTGAAGCCAAAACTGATCATTGACGTTGCGGTTCGGACCCATGCCATCAGGGTGCGTTCGTGCGCCAGCCAAGTGCGATCAACCGCGAGTTCTGTGCTGTCTGGCTTCAGCGGGACCGTGCTCATCGAACTGCCTCACTTCCCCCAAGTGTGGTCATCGGACGTGGAAAAATGGAGCGCAGGGTGCGCGAATCTCGTTTCCGCGGCTAAGCTGCAGCCTCCACTGCTTTTATCTTGTCGGTTTCCGCTCCGTTAGGCTCGTAGTGCTCAAGGTCTTTCTCAAGGAAATAGTTCAAGAAGGTGCGAATGAGGCCAATGGCTGCCAATTGACCAATGTCAGTCCACGTGGGTGCGATTGCGGTACGTATAATATCCGCAGCCAACTCGAATTCCAGTCCCAACAGTAGCCAGACTCCGAAGCGTAGCCAAACGTCTTTACGCTGACCTCGCTTCGTGCGACCTGTGACGACGGCTCGAATCGCTCCGGCGCTAGCTTCGAGGGCGCCATAGGCAATGATTAGCGCTGCCACGCACTCTATCCCCACAGCCAGTAATTCGGCGATATGCTTGAACATCTCTTGCATGGGTTTGCCGGAACTCCGATTGAGTGAAACCGCGATTTCGCTTACTTCGCAATAGTCCAACTGCTGTCGGGGTCATACTCACTCATCTTCCCCGCAACTTCTGCAGTCTTTTCGCCCAGGTCTTTCTGATAAATCACTCCATCTTGGTTAACGATGGACGTTATGACACCGCTCACTCGATAGTCAGATGGATAGGCAACCAACCCGAATCCGCCACTCATTTTCCCATCAATGAGGTAGGGTTTTGCGCCCCCTTTGGCGTGTGGTCCTTGTCCAGTTATTAGAAGATGGTAGAGATAACCGTGATAGGGAGTACGCCCTTTCGACGTGTCGTACCCTTCCTCAGCGGCTCGAGCCAACAACGGACCGGCAGCACTTAACGGCTCCCCTTGCTTTACCTCCCAGTACAAGCCGTTCGGTTTACCGGGCTCGCTGACTATGCGTTGCGCGTAGGTCCGGGCACCTGCATCATCATCAGCACTGGCGGCATAGTCGTGCTGGGCAGCGACCACACCTCTACACACGCCCATTGCCGCAATCTCATTATGGCCAATTCGGCGATATAGGATTTCATCTTTCCCGACTGCACCGTCGAAGTACCATTTGCACCTCAGCTCGGCGAGTGGAATGGGAAGCGGCCACTCGTCTTGTCCAATATCTAGCGTCAATTGGTGAGGGCCTGGTTCAGATAACGAGTGTTTAAAATCGTATTTCTCGATGAAACGCTGGCGTTCGGTCTTGTCTGCAACCTCATCGCCGGAGGAAATGATCTGCTCACTGCCTGGTCCGAGCGTCGCGAGAAGTTCTGTGCTATTGCCTGACCGAATTGCTCCGACAAAGGCTTGAACCGCCCCTTTGAATGAAGAGAAGGTTCTCTGGCCAGTAGCTTGCGCTTGTGCAGCTTGAGCGAGAAAAACCACAACGGCAATAAGCATCGTGCACATGACAGAGCTCATGGCCTTGGAATCGGGCAGTGTCGAGTTGTTGGCCATTTGCACTGCTCCTTTTTGCGAGCGTTGGCGGGCTTTGGTGAACCGCCCAACTAGCGATTTCGCCGGCTCGCGCCGTGAGTCGCTCCCATGCTGGCACGACCCCGATTACTCGCTTGGTGTTCAGCCTTTGCGCTTCCACCACCGCCGAAGGCGCTCACGTTGTGGCTCTGGGCACCAGAATTGTAGGACGATTGGGATCGGGTAGCAGTGCTTGTCGCCGGAGAGGAGGCGGAGTATCCACGGTCACCACCACGATTCATGTTGGGCGGTGCCGAATTGCGTGCAACCGTATTGCTGTTCGCGGCGCCCGCTCGATTCGTCGCTCCCAAGGTGTTCGCGGCCTTAGGACGATCCACGTCTCGATTGCTGGCGAGATTCACCGCATTAGAATTCTGGCGATATTCAGGATGTGCGGTGCCTCCGAGGTTAGAACGATTGCCGTTGCGCGTGGCCATCTGATTTCCCGAGCTCGGATTTCGGACATTCGACGGTACTGCGGTGGCCATATTAGCGCCGGGCCTTTGATTGCCAGCTTGAGGACGGGCACCCAAATACGTGCTCTGACCTTTCCAGCCAGGCTGGGCTGGACGAGTGGCGGCGGAACTCACTCCTCGATTGACGTTAGTGTTATTGAAGCGGCTGTAATAATTGTTGTTGTTCACATTGATGTTGACATTGCGGTTGTACTGGCTCCACTGATAGTTGGCGGGGGGACGGTAGTAAGGTGCTGGCCGGTATCCCGGGTACACCGGGCGGTATGGCGGCGGATAATAAGGTCTACCTCCGTAGTACATTCCGCCGTAGCCCCATGATGGATACGGATAGTAATCATTGTTATCGCTGATCGCGTGGCCAACTGCCATGCCGATCCCGAACGACAACAGTCCAATCCCGACCGCAGCGCCCGTGCTGACGCCTGACTTCTTCTCTTCCGTGGTGGTAGTGGTGTTCGTGGCAGCGGTCGCCGGCGCCGGAGCCGCTGGCGCCGGATTGTTATAGATGGTGACAGGGTTGTACTGCGGAACATAGACCACTTTCGGATCGGCCGGCTTGATTTCTACGTACTGCTGCCCATTTTCAGTCTTCGTTGCCACGGTCATCTGTGGACTCGAAGTTAGGTTTCCCACCTGCTGCGCCTCGGACCGCTTTCGCTGAATCGCGGCCATCACGCCCTTCGGGTCGCTCGTGAAAGCTTCTCCAAGCTGTGTGGTCCAGTCCATCTGTTGGCACATGTTGTCGACGACCTGGGGAAAATTCATCAAGTACTGCATGGGTGGGCCGAAACCCGCCTGCTTAGCAGCGGCGGTAAGGGCGTCCCCTTTCAAAGCTTGGTTTTGAATTAGCCAATTCCCCCCATCAAGCACTTGCTGCGGACTGCCTGCAGCCGTGAGGACCTGCCCCAGAAGTTGGTCGGGGTAGAGCGCAATTGGCGCAACCAGATCGTCGACCGAGAGGGCTGAGGGCTGGCTGGGGGCCTGATTTTGCAACCCTTGGTTGGCGGTCTGGCCATTCGCCGCCGTGCTCGTTTTGCTCGACTTGCACGCAAGCGTTAGGTCCAGCGTCAGCAGCAGCAGAGACAATGAAACAGCAGTGCATACGCGCGGAACGGACTTCATGGACTCCTCCCGAATCGAGCACATCGGGTACAAAGTGTTTACCGCCTATAAATGTTGGCTGGGTTGAAGCCGCGGTGAAACTGTCAGATGTGACAGACGGCGGGTCACGAACAAGAATCCTAACCAGCTTTTGTACGGCTTTACATCCCCTGCCAGAAACGACGGATGTTTCTATGAGCGGTCGGGTGCCTCACTAGGCTCTTGGCCCGAGGCCGCGCCAGCAAAAATGTTATTAGAAACATTTGGATAAGGTCGACGACCGGCAAAATTTGCCCTACTGGTAGAACTGACAGTAGCCATGAACCAATCGTGGCGGTAAATTGTCTCCCTCTAAAAAGTGGGAAACACTACCCTTTTCACTTGCCCGACACTTTCGTCTCGGCCAATAGATTTACAAACGTTGACTTCGTGAGGTCAAAATGTCTCTTTCCAGCCGGCCTCGAGTGTTGATCGCAGACGATCACAACCTCATTGCAGAGGCCTTCAAGACACTGATTGCAAGCAATTTTGACGTGGTTGCAACAGTTCATGATGGGCACAGCCTGATCGCCGAAGCTCTCTCCCTTCGTCCGGATGCAATCCTGACGGATATCGGCATGCCTATTCTGAACGGACTAGATGCAGCTTGGCGAGTCAAACGAACCTTGCCCAACGTCAAGATCATCTTTGTCACCGTGAACCCTGATCCAAGTCTGATCGCAGAAGCATTCCGACGTGGCGCATCGGCTTATTTATTGAAGACGTCTGCCGCGTCCGAATTGGTAACAGCGATCCGTCATTCCTTGCAGGGTCGCGTCTATCTTTCTCCATCGCTAGCGACCTCGGCTTCCGACTTGCTCAATCAACTTGAGGATCCAGGCTCGACTCGGGACAGACTGACGGACAGGCAAGTAGAAGTGTTGCAACTGCTCGCCGAAGGTAGATCGATGAAAGAAGCCGCCGCTCTCCTGGATCTTACGACCCGCACGGTGGCGTTTCATAAATATCGAATTATGGACAGTCTTAGTCTTCACAACGATGCGGAAATCGTTCAATACGCTATGCGCGAACACGTATTGTTCTCGTAATTGCGCAGACTCGACTCGGTCAAATGAACCACACCCGATTCATCTTCCGGCCTGCCACGCTTGACAGTTATTCGAAGGCTGGAATTCACCTATCTGCTGATCAGGAAACACCGACGCCGATTACGACTTACGGCAAAAGACTGATGACAGGCCCTTCATCTAGCCGAACAACAGGATGGTTGTCCATCACCGAGCAGGCGCTCTGGGTTGCCGGCATCGTTTTACTACTCTTGTGGCTGGGCGCTCGATCGCATTCACTCATTATGTCGCGTTTTGGCCTGTGGCAATTTCAAGGTGTGAGGACTATTTCCAGCACCGAAGGAAGTAGCACCATAGGTCTTGAAGGCAAAGCGAGAGTTGATTTTAGTCTGTGGTCTTCAAAACGGATTCAGGCATTTCAGGAGAGTGTCGCTCGTACGTTTAAACAGCCAATAGCAGTGCTACGCATCCCAAGTATTCACCTAACCGCTCCTGTCTTTGAAGGAACGGACGATCTCACGTTGAATCGCGGACTCGGTAGGATTGCCGGCACCGGCATGCCGGGCGACGGAAATCTTGGAATTGCAGGGCATCGCGACGGGTTCTTTCGCAGCCTGAAGGACATTGCACCCGGCGATCCGATCGAGATCACGACACATTCAGAGACTGACACCTACGTGGTCGAGCGGACCGAGATTGTTTCTCCCGATAACGTTAGCGTTCTAAATCCGCAACCGAAAGCTCTGCTCACGCTTGTCACCTGTTATCCATTCTATTTCGTCGGGGATGCGCCTCGCCGCTTCATTGTTGAGGCATCGCTCCAAAAGCGCGGGAACCATGTAGTGCGAACTGAGCCGCCGAGCGCAGAAAACCAAGGGCAGCGGTAATAGGACAGGTTTATGTTGCGTGTTTTGCCGAGAAACATGTTGTTGAATAGTCACCAACTCTTGTTTAAGTAAGCAGGAGGAAGCAATGTCGTCTCTGTCAAAGTCTGAATTCGTCGGATTAAGTGTGCCGGCACGCACCCCTGCCTGCCTGCTTTTGTGCTCAGACATTAAAAGGCTTTTCTTGGCACTTAGAGTTTTTCTCAGACGGCAGTAGCAACGTCTGTAGACTTTGAGAACCCTACTGCGCCGTGTCGGATTTCTAGTGCCTAACGAAATCCTTGCTAATCGCAAGGGCATTCAATTTGACCGCCCTCTCCACGAATCCCGACGACCACCACACGCTCACGTCAAACAGTTGACAGTCTGCACTCTGGTGGTTCTATCAGTAGCAACCTCTCGTAAAGAAGAGTTCACTATCGATAGTACGAAAGACCGCGCGGGGCAGACCAATCCGTCATGGCGTTGCCATTTCATAAGCCGACAGTGGTCATAGCTGACGATCACAACGGTATTCTCACAGTAGCATCGATGCTGCTGGGAGGGGAGTTTGAGATCTTGGCCACCGTTGGCGATGGTATGAAAGCAATCGAAGCGGTTGCCGATCTGAAGCCGGACGTCTTAGTACTCGACATTGGTATGCCAGGTACTAACGGCATCCAGGCCGCTCGGCAACTCAAGCAGCTTGGTTATACTCCGAAGGTGGTTTTTCTCACGGTACAAGAAGACGCCGACTGCGTGGAGGCCGCTTGCTCGATGGGTGCAAGCTATGTCCTGAAGCCACGAATGTACTCTGACTTACTTGCAGCAATCAAAGAAGCATTGGCGGGCCGGTTGTTTTTTTCCATTCCCCTCCATCCTCTGGGAAACCCGAACTCTGCATGAACAGTCGCTGTTCAGACTCGCTCGTTTCTCAGATCCAAAGGGTGTCCCTTTAGCTCCAACCCCTACCTGTCACATTTGACAGTTAGCGTAGCTCGTTGAAGGGCCTACATTGCGATTCAAAAGGATCGCCATTTCGATGATGGCAGGCGTTCCAAAGAGTTTGGCACAACAACGACGAAACTAGGTCCGCAAGAAAGGATTTGGCATGAAGATTTCGACGCTAGCGGCGACCATCTTTTGTTTGTTTCTGGTCCTTGCGGTATCGGCATTCGGTCAACAACCACAGCCTGCCGCTGCAGACGACTTGAATTCTCAAATCGAGTCCTTACGGGCCGACACGCGTGCAGACAAAGTGGCAATCATCACTGAAGCAATGAAGTTCACCCCACAAGAGTCATCGGCATTCTGGCCGATTTACAAGAAGTATGAAAGCGACCTTGCAAAGCTCAACGACGGCCGAGTCGAGTTAATCAAGTCGTATGCGCAAAAATACACTACTCTCACCGACGCAGATGCCAAGCAATTCGCTGAACAATCGTTTGATCTCGAACAACGGCGCGTGGATCTGAAGAAAAAATACTTTAAGGAATTCAACAAGCAGCTGCCGGGAACGACGGTCGCCAAGTTTTTTCAACTGGAGCATCGGCTCGACTTATTGATTGACTTGGCCATTGCTTCTCAGCTACCCGCACTGCTAGCCAAGCCACCAACGAATCCAGCACCTGCACCGCAGTAGCGTATGTTTTCTTAGAGTTCTGCACTCAGCGAGGCATCCGTGTCTCGCGGCTCACCAAACTCGGCACCCTGCGTGAAACTGTTCAGGTTGACAGTTGTGAAATCGCTTGGCGCGGGTTGAGTATTTCAGGCAACACAAAGCACGGACTGCTTGATTTGCAAGTCGAGGCTACATCAGAAGGTTCGAGATAAATGCGACAGCGCTAAAGCGGCTTGTCGTCGTACGCGCATTAACTGAGTCAGGGTTTAACGAGTGCGTCGGCAGAAGTTGCGGCGCGGGGAGATTCTAATAAAAGCTGCGGTTCTTGTTGGGATGGCGGCGGTCATCCGTCTTGCCATATCGATGGATGACACGCTGTGTGCACAAACTGCATCACCCCTCCACCGGCGAACGCCGCCACCCCTACCAAGACGCCAGCGCAAGCAGTCGGCTTGTATGTTTACCCCACTAAGGAACAAGACCAAGCCCAGCAGGCGCAGAACGAGGGCGAGTGCTATACCGCTTCGAAACAGCAAACGGGCTGGGATCCAGCTGCGCCCGCGCCACCGGCTCAAGCCGGGGACGCTCCCAAAGGGGCGCCGTAAAAGGTGCAGCAGGTGAAGCAGCTTTTGGCGCGATTGCTGGCGATGCGGGAGAGGGCGCTGCCATTGGTGCGACAGTTGGCGCTGTAAAGGGCCGTCGACAACAAAAAAAGCGCAAAAGCAGGGCGAGCAACAGGCGAAGCAGACCGCCCAGACTCAACAATCGCAGCAACTCGATGGGTTTCGCCGGTCGATGGATGCTTGCCTCGAAGCCAGGGGATATACGGCTAAGTAAGAGACATCGCGTTCTGTCACTCTTGACAGTTGTCGATATGAAGTCCTCACCTTATTTTTCATTCCCACGTTGATAAGCGCTCGTGTGGGAGTTCACAATGGCACGCACGTGCAGAACATCGCCAGCTTTTATTCTTCATGTACGGCTTCAGTTGCCCGTAGTCGCTTTAGCTTTTTCTTGCGTTGCATGGGCGCAATCGGACTCGCTGGCAGCGTTCAATACAACACTCGAAGGTGTTGTAGCTAAGGTCGCTCCCGCGGTCGTCGAGGTTCAGGCCACAGGACAATCGACGCGCTTCGGAGATGGGAACGACGATGACAATTCCAACAGCACTCCATCAAAATCAGAACGCTTTATAGGCTCGGGGGTCATTCTCGATTCTTCGGGCTACATCGTTACGAATGCACATGTCGTAAGCGGCGCGAAGAGCCTCACTGTGAAACTGGACAAGGATGCAACTCAAGGATCTCGTCCGGATGAGACGAGTTCAACGACATTTCCTGCCCGCCTGATCGGAGAGTTTAAGGAAGCCGATCTCGCAGTGCTCAAAGTTGAAGCAGCACAGCTCCCAACGATTTCGTTCAACACTAACGAGAATCTTCGCCCCGGCCAACTTGTAGTTGCTCTCGGAAGTCCTGCGGGCCTGCAGGGGTCCATTTCCATCGGTGTTGTAAGCACAGCGGGAAGACAAATAACCCCGGACGGTCACGTTGCATATGTTCAAACGGATGCAGCCATCAATCCCGGAAACAGCGGAGGCCCACTGGTGGACATTCGCGGCCAACTTGTGGGGATAAATTCGTTTTTCATTACCCAAGGTGGAGGCAGCGAAGGATTGGGATTTGCCATTCCTAGTCGGCTCGTCAAATTTGTTTACGAAACGATTCGAAGAACCGGACGCGTGTCCTGGGCCGACATCGGAGTGCGAGTACAAGGGGTAACGCCAACTTTATCGCTGGGCTTGCGCTTGCCGCGCGATTCAGGGGTCGTCGTCTCAGACGTCATCCCTGGAACGGCGGCGGAACAATTGGGAATTAAAGCCGGAGACTTTCTAAGCACAATAGACGGGCAGCCCGTCGAGAATCTTCCCAAATATTACGAAGCGATGTATCACAAGGGTATGGGCGACAAGGTTGCCCTGAATCTCATACGAGACTCGCACCGGATCAGTCTAGAAATTCCTATTACTGCCTCGATGGGCGACGTTGATCACGCCGCCGCCGAGTCCAATCCACCCAGCAACCTGGTCCCAAAACTGGGAATTCTGTGTTCCGAAGTGGGTACCATGCCGCGCATCGAAACTGCGCAACTGCGATCTAAGACTGGGGTTTTGGTCGAAGCCAAGGCGGTTGGCGGCGACATGCAAGCGAACCTGATGGCTGGCGACGTCATTCATTCCGTGAACCTCACGTCGATATCGAACGTCGCCCAGCTGCAAACTGTTCTCGACCAGGTTAAGTCGGGTACGCCGATTGTCCTTCAGGTAGAGCGTAAATCTCAATTCCTTTATGTTCCCGTCGACGAAAATTGAATGGTTGTGACTTTTGAGTGACGTCGGAAGAGCAATGTTCGATGTTCGAAGAGAACGTCTTTGCTCCCAGTATCGGAAGGGACATTGTCGATGACTGCATCAGGCACGCTGCCCCGGGCCGGGATAATGCACTCTAAGTTCTTTGCTGGAATTCCCGACCATGACCAGCAGTTGATTATTGGGATAGCCCAGGAGCGTCGCGTTTCGGCGAAGGAGGTCGTTATACAGTGCGGTGACAAAGCGAGTTGCCTGTTTCTTTTGTTTGAAGGAAACATGAAGTACTACAGGGTGACAGAAAGAGGCGAAGAGTTAATTCTTTGGTGGCTTACACCAGGCGACGTCTTTGGCCTGGCAACTATCCTTAAAAATCCGCCCAGATACATGGGCAGCGCAGAATCGAAGAAGGAGTGCAAGTTGTGGGTGTGGGACCACGCCTCGATTCGAAAACTTTCCGGTGTTTATCCACAGCTGTCGGAGAATGCGCTTCGCATCACCCTTGGTTACCTTGCCTCATACGTCGACCGCCATACGGGAATTGCCACAAAAACTGCCGAGCAACGACTCGCAAATACACTCCTTCAGTTGGGACATCGCACGGGCCATGCCCATGCCACCGGTGTTGATATCGACATCACCAACGAGCAACTCGGAAGTCTCTCGGATGTCGGAATGTTTACGACCAGCCGTGTCCTGAGCAGGTGGGAACGCGCCGGTACGATAGCTAAAGCACGGGGCAAAGTATGCATTCACGCCCCGGAAAGACTGCTTAAGGACTAGCGCTCATCCGTTCCACAGTCGCCACAAAGTTCTCCGAAAACTCTTTGCTCTGGCGCAAAGAACTCTCTCGCAAGTGCTGCTACATTTTGCTTTCTTGATACCAAGAAAGCTTTCTTCGCGCCAATCATGCCCACCTCTCTCCAATCGAGGGCCCGTGTCGTCATCGGTGACGACAACGACACGACGCTTCAAACAATATCTCGCATTGTCCGCGTGCAATTCGATGTTGTCGGAACGGTTCGAGATGGTGAAACAGCGGTCAACAGCATTGAACTTCTGAAGCCAGACGTCCTGGTTCTCGATGTATTCCTGCCAGCCCTTGATGGGATCCAAGTTGTACGGAGGCTCAAAGCTCTAGGATCACCGCCTCAGGTCGTAATTCTGACCGGGCTCGAGGGCCAAGCCTTTGTTGACGCAGCGATGATTGCCGGGGCCAGCGCTTTTGTCTTCAAACGAAGAATGGCTGTCGATCTATTACTGGCAATTCGAGAAGTATTGGCAGGACGTATTTTCGTATCCGCAGACCATCCCGAGGACATCGAGCAGCGTTCTAAATGACAAAGCGGATACTGCTGCGATTTCGCGAGACGCTTTTCATCTACATAACATTCGGTACTGATGCAGACACCACCCTTCGGTGCCAGTCGTTCCTCCTTCAGTGCCATGTGAGGTGGCCGGAGTTTGGTACATAATTGAAGTCACCGATGGAGCCCACTCAATATGGAATGACCACGCAAGCAAATCGGCCTGCTGGCCATAGCGCTGCGCAAGCCAGAACAACTATTCTTCTGGCCGACGACAGTAGCGCGATACTGTACGAAGTATCCACCTTTTTACAAACCGATTTCGATGTGGTTGCTACGGTTAGCGATGGCGCGGCGGCCGTGAAGCAAATCGCAGACCTGCAGCCCGATGTAATCATCTTGGATATCGCGATGCCCCTCCTGAATGGGATTGAAGTGGCACACGAGATTAGGCGCAGAGGATTGTCGCCGAAAATTATTTTCCTGAGCGTTGAGCAGGACCGGGATTATGTTGACGCGGCGGCTCAGATCGGCGCCAGCTATGTCGTTAAATCACGAATGAGATCGGATCTGATACTAGCCATCAAGGAAACGCTGGATGGTCGTATTTTCCTTTCAGTTCCCTGCCAGTCTTAGGTCCATCAACCGTAGAGGTATAAAACTCTAAGCGTCGACCCAAGGCCGTTGCTAGTCTCCCTGATACCTTTTCAAGGTAGAGCGCACTCTTTTCCACCTGTTAGCTTCCACTCAGATGATCACCGTTCTTCGTGACCGTCAGGTCATGTCGTTCACCTCGGCAGAAATACGGTGGCGTGATGTGATTACACACACGATCATGAATGCGACGACGGGAAATTCGAAATCCTAAGCACTTTGTCGATTTCAATCCTCAGAGGGACAGTGGCAAAACCCACTCGAGAGACACGCCGATCAAGATTGGGATCTCAATCCAAACTGTTTAGTCCGGGAAAGAGTTTGGAGAACGCATCCGACATTCAAGCACTGTCAGAGTTGACAGTTTGGAGCAAAGAGGCGGCGCGGCTATTTTACTGAGAGGTGTTTAGGTTTACCCGAGCCAGCGCGATCTACCGCGGCTACTTTCCAAAACATCGAGCCGGAGAGATGGAAAATATCAAGACCGGTTCGAGTGACAGCGGACAATGAAAAACCACTCCCGCAACCCTTGCCTTCCGATGTGGTTGGTGGTTGTCTGCCTGTGCGTAACCAGTGTTGCCCAAATCTCACTTCCGCCTGGGCTCGCGGCCCCCGATAGTCAACCTACAGCGTCAACTCCCAAGGATCCTTTCGGAAGGCAATCTCCTCAGAGTGCAGTACTGAATTTTCTGAGAGTCG
>Ga0207645_10000424_pt1 | contig 34978 bp, 28 predicted proteins | sample KBSM53metaG_FD_184331 | JGI IMG/M metagenome (GOLD analysis project Ga0207645, IMG submission 184331) | Miscanthus rhizosphere microbial communities from Kellogg Biological Station, Michigan, USA - KBS M5-3 metaG (SPAdes) (version 2) | ecosystem: Host-associated > Plants > Roots > Rhizosphere >...
TGTTCCTGATTTATATCACCGACGACTCGGCGCTCGATGTCGCTTTGGCGCGCGCTTACAACCGATTTCTCGCCCAAGCGTGCGCAAAATCGAGCCGGCGCATGAGATGGGTCGTGGTGCCGCCGCTCCACTCGGTCGAGGAGTCGGTCAAGGAAATCAAATGGGGCAAAGACAACGGCGCAGTGGGTGTTTTCTTTCGCGGCATCGAAGGACAGCGGACGCTAGATAACCCATATTTCAATCCTATCTATCAGGCCGCCAGTGATACGGAGTTGCCGATTCTGATTCACACGGGAGCCGGTTGTCCGTTATTTCTGAACCTCTTCGACGTCGAACGAAACCACACATTCGGCCATAGCCGCGTTCAGCCGCTGTTTGCGTTTCGTGATTTGATCCATAATAAAATTCCCGAACAGTTTCCGAAGCTGAAATTCGGCTTTATCGAGGCATCGGCCGGTTGGGTGCCGTTCATGATGCATATTATCAAGCGCTTGTTCCGCGATAAATGGAAATTTTCTTCGGACAAGGACATGTTCAGTGAATATAGAATTTTCGTCGCCTGCGAAGCGGATGAAGACGTTAAATATATTTCCGAGTATACGGGCGAGGATCACTTGGTCATTGGCTCGGACTACGGCCACCAGGACCCTTCGGAGGAGCGCCAATTGGTCGCGGCCATGCGCGCGCGGGAAGACATTCCGCTGGCGCTCACCGACAAGATCTTTTTCGAGAATCCAAAGCTGCTGTATCCGTTAAACTAGCGGAACCGCAAGTCGAGTCTCACAGTCCAGAGAACTGAGTGGAGATGTACACCATCAGCGACATGGTAAGTACCGCGAAGCATCTTGATCCATCAGCACATGCGAAGCTGAGATTCTTCGGCCTCGCCTCAGAATGACATTGTGAGTAGCGGCGCTGCTGGAGATGCGCAATGAAGCAGACTGAACTCTCACACGTTACGCGAAAGAACTTTTATAGTTCTGTGCTTCTGCTCTTTGTAGTGCTCGCCCATCCGGCGCTCGCCGCCGCTCAATCGTTGCAAATCGCCAATATGGCGGTGCCGGCAAAAAGCTTTCAGATGGTGATTTACCCGGTTGCGCAGCAGAAAGGCTACATGAAGGAAGAAGGCGTGGATGAGCGGGTGATCTTTGTCGCGCCGACCACAAGCATCCAAGCAATGCTTGGCGGTGATGTGCACTTCACCGGCGCTGGCTCGAGCGCGCTGGTCAGCATGGCGCGCGGGAATACGCCATTAAAAGTCGTGATCGCGACCAACGATCGCGTGCTCCAATGGCTGGTCACCAGGCCCGAGATTACCAGCCCCAAGCAGCTCAAAGGCAAAAAGATAGCGACGACGGGAGTGGCGGCCATCGCCACTTTTATGCTCAAACAAATCCTCAGCAAGCATGGCCTTGATGGCAACAAAGACGTGACCTATATCGCTGTCGAGACGGGCACTCAGCTGCCGGCACTGCTCGGCGGGAGTTTCGATGCGGCCGTGCTGAGCGTCGAGCAGCGGTATGTCGCCCTCGATAAGGGCATGCATGAAATGTTTTTTATGGGCAATGAAGTGAAAAATTCCTGGGGTACCCTGGCAACGACGGACAAATTGATCAAAGAAAATCCGAAAATGGTCGCGGGATTCGTGCGCGCAACACTCAAAGCGCTACGCTACGTTCGGCAGGACAAAGAAGGCACCGTCGCAGCGCTGCTCAAATTTTCCGGAGTCTCGCGACAGCAGGCATCGCGCCTTTACGATGATTTGATCGGGACGTTCACCCGCAATGGCGCGGTCGACGAAGAGACGCAGAAAAACGATCTCAACATTGTACGGCAAGTTACGAACAGCAACGAAACTTTGCCCAACGCACGAGCCTACGATTTCAGCTTTGCATTGGAAGCTGATCAGCAATTGAACAAGATGGGTTGGAAACCGTAACAGTGAGTTAGCGTAGAAGTAGGGTGCGCTTGCGCACCCTACGCACTAACCATCTGCTACCCCAGCTCTTTCTTCGCCAGACTTTCGATCAATTTCACCAGTGCTGAGTGATCCAGGTCGGCCAATCCCATGCCTTTCATCGCGGTCATCATCTGACCCACGACGCCGCTAACCATCAGCGGCACGCCGTATTCCGAACCCGCGGCAAGAGCGATTTTCATATCTTTTTCGTGTAAGCGAATGCGAAATCCAGGATTGAAATTTCGCTCCAGCATCTTCTGCCCATGCGCTTCGAGTATTTTCGATTGAGCAAAGCCGCCCAAGAGTGCTTGGCGCACCTTGGCAGGGTCGACTCCAGCTTTCTTTGCCAGGACCAAAGCTTCGCCGACAATCGCGATCGTGGTGCCGACGACCATCTGATTGGCGGCCTTCGTGACCTGACCCGCGCCGGCGTCACCGACGTGCACGATGTTTTTTCCCAGCATTTGGAAGATCGGCATGGCTCTCTCAACGGCGGAAGCTTTGCCGCCGATCATGATCGAAAGCGAGGCGCCGATCGCCCCAGCCTCGCCGCCGCTGACCGGCGCGTCGAGCATGTCGCAGCCGCGTCTTTCCGCTTCCGCCGCAAGTTTGCGCGCGACCACGGGGGAAATGCTCGACATGTCGATCAGCAGCGTTCCAGATCTGGCTCCGGCGAAAATTCCTTGTTCGCCCCCGTAGACCAGCTCGACGTCAGGCGAATCGGGCAACATCGTAACGACGATGTCGCTGTGTTCGGCAACTTCTTTCGCATTGTTCATAGGCCGTGCGCCTTCTTTGGTTAACTCGTCCACTGCTGCGCGGCTGCGATTGTGAACCATGAGGACATGGCCCGCCTTCAACAAGTTGCGCGCCATGGGTTTTCCCATGATGCCAAGGCCGATGAAACCGATATTGTTCTGGCTCATGAATTCCCCCCAGCCGTTCAAGTCTCAGCACGCGCGAAATCTCGGAATGGGACAGCGCATGCGGCACTTTTTATCGAAGCGACGGCAGGTTAGCGTTTGCCACTGATCATTTATCACTAGGAGCAGATCATTTCTTCCAAAACAAATCTCTGAATTCCTTTTCGTAATCAGAGATCTTTTTGAACATGTCCGCGGGCACGTAGTGAATCTTCAATGTTGACTGATCGAGCTTAGCGACATTGGGTTTGACGCCGGGTCTGATGGGGACGCGCGAGACGCTTTTGATAATGTTCTGACCTTCTTCGGAGAGAATGTAATTGATCAGCAGCTTGGCAGCGTTTGGATGCGGGGATTTGGTGGATAGAGCGACAACATTGATGGATGTGACAATCGGATCCGAGGTATTCGACCAATCGACCGGAGCGCCGCGTCGTTTCAGCTGCTCCACTTCGAAAGGAAAGACGATCGCGATGGGAAATTCTCCGGCGGCCAATAACTGCGCGAGAAGGTTGTGGCCACGCCGCAAGGTCGGCTGCTGCGCCGCCAGAGCCTTCATGTATTTACCGGCCTTTTCCCGCCCCCAGTAATCGACCAAGGTGCCGTACCACTCGAACTCTTCTTCATCCATGCCGAATCGCCCTTTCCATTTTGGGTCGAGGAGATCCGGCCAGTCTTTGGGGCGGTCCTTTTCAGGAACCATCGCCGTGTTGTAGCCCATGACAAAATTTCTGGCATAGATCGCCGTGAAAAATTTTTCTTTGTCTTTGGTCGCGGCAGGATATCCTGCCGCTTCCGGCGGATCGTAGGCCTGCAGCAAGTTTTTCGATTTCAACAATCCCATTTCCATGCTGCTGACACTCGCCACATCCGAGAAGAACTGTCCGGCGGAAGTTTCAGTGAGAATTCGCTGCCGAAGCTTTTCTCCGGTGGAGCGCAGCACTTCGACTTTGAGAAATGGGTATTTTTTAGTGAACCCCGCGACGATGGCTTGATTGTCGCCGGCGGACGTCGTCGTGTACCAAACGACCTGCTTTTCCTGCTTAGCATTTCCCGCTAACGAGGAGAGGTCCGTTTGTGCGTGAGCGCTCGAAAAACCTGCAAGCAGCGCAGCCAGCATCAAATAACGCGTCATGAGTTTCTCCCTTTTTTGCTGTCTCGGCGTCAATGGATTGATTTTGCCGTTGGATCACGCGTATTCGCGATAAAGCCCATCGAATTTGCCGAGCTTGATGCGCACCATATACTGGGCGCTTTCGCGCACCAAGCGCTCTTCGCGCGGCGTCTTGACCATGCGCGCAATCAGTTCCGCCGAGCGCGCGGTGTGCTCCTGATCCGCTACCATATGAACGGAAAAAAAAGTCAGGTCATGATCGCTGAGGCCGTAGTGCTTCCGTCCAGCGTTGAGAAACTCCTCGGAATAACGACAAACCATGCTCTCGCTAGTCAGCGCGGAGGCGCGATTTTGCGGCGCATAGCCCATCAAGGTGTTATAAACCGTCCGCGCTGAATGGATTTGACATTCGAAGATCTGCGTCGCCTCGGCAAAATCCTCTTCTTTAAGACCCAACGCCAGGCCAAAGCGTTTCGCCAGATCGGGATGCGTCTGCTCTTCAGTAAACTGCTCGGTGAAGTAATCGAACATCGTCTGCTCATGGGCATTTTTCACCATGCCCAGCGCAAAGGATTTGAGGATCGCTTTGTTATGGAGATAGTGCTGAATGGCCCAGCCCTGCATCCGTTTTTTCGAAAGTTTTCCGTGACGTAATTCGGTGAAATAAGGCAAATCGAGCAGGCGCTGAATGCCGGGTTCGATGATTTCTTTTTTGACCGAATCCACAAGCGCTTTGCCGTACATAAATGCTCCTTGATCGGTTGATATGCGTCTGATGGTTTGCCTTGACGCTAGACCCGAGACGCCAAACGCCAAACGTCTTATTATTTTCCCGCCAGAACTTGCTCGAGCAACGAGTAATCCGTCACCGCGGCAACATTGATTGGTGCTGGAATCTGCTTTTGGCTGTAGGCGAGATCGAAATATTCCTGCATATCTTTGACGCTGATCTTACCATCCGGCGTGAGAATCGAAAGCCACTGATCGTAAACAGTCTCGGCGGTTTTTCCATCGACCTTCCAGCGATCTTTAATGTAGTTGATGACCCATGATCGTTCCTTGCGGCAAAATGCGGTGGCGTCGAGCATTACGCGGATGACATTCTTGATCCGGGGCGCATCTGTTTTCAGCCGAGTCTCATTCACCACAAGTCCGCTGGTGGGAAAATGCATCGGCAGTTCATCGGCAGCGGCGATCTGCCGGAAGCCTTTTTGCGCCATAATGACGTTGTGAGGACCCGACAAAATCGCGGCGGATATGGCACCCTGAGCGAGGCTCGAGACGGTGTTGGAGACGGAACCCGTCTGAGTGAAGATCACTTTTTCGGGATCGGCGCCTTTCTGCTTGAGCATCAAACGGGCGACCAAGTGTTGCAGGCTGCCGATGCGATCGACGCCGATTCTTTTCCCGGCGAGATCATTGGGGCGTTGAATCGTTTGATCGGCGACCAGAAAGAAGGGTGGCTTGCGTAAAGAAATCATGATCCCCTTCAGTGGCGCGCCCTGGCCGGTTGCGACAATTCCCGTGGTATATCCGGTCAAATAATCGATCTCACCGCTGGCGAGCGCAGCTACAGGAAGCGGACCCGCCATTTGGATCAGTTCCACGTCCAAGCCGTGCTTTTTAAACAGACCCGCGTCCCGCGCCGTAAAAATATTAAGGAAGGAGATGCTGAAGGCCGAATAAGCCATGCGCACTTTTCGGGCCTCTTGGCCGAACGCGGTCGGAATATTTTGCGGCAGGATAGAGAGCGCGAGATACAAAACCACCGCGTGAGTAAAAAAATATGGCTGACAAATCACGGACTTGAATCTCACGGGGCTGACTATATCCAGGGCCCGAAAAACTTGTCAATGTCACGCGGACGAGCGCTTCGAGTGCTCGCCCGATGCACTGCAACAGTCAGTTCGCCGAACGGAGTGCTTTAGATCTTTGGGACTCGAATAGTGGAGCCGGCCTTCAAGAGATGGGATTTGCGAAGACCGTTGATCTGTAGGATGTTCTCGACAGATGCGCCGTAACGCCGCGCGATCTCGTAAATGGTCTCACCGCGACGTACCCGGTGATGAACCACTTGTGCTTGAGTCGTTCTCGCAGAGGGCGCTACCTGAGCGACGGTAACAATCGGGGGCGTGGCGCGATCGACGGGTAACTTAACGCGATAGCCAGCGGGTAGGATGCGTGCCGTGGGGGCGAGCGCTGGATTCCAAGCGAGAAATTCTGCCCGACTCAATCCCGAAGAGGCAACCAATGAGTTCAGCGTGGCTTTGCCTTTGACCTCGATTTCTTTCATTTCCACTGGAGAATCGAGCACCAATCCGGGAAAATACTGGGACACATTGCTGCCGATTTCGACGGCGGCCAGAAACTCTGCATAGAAGTGCTTTGGCGCAAAGCCCCAATAGGGATGCTCGTACTTTTCAATCAGCTCAACAAGATTGTCTGATTCGATTTGGGCGACGGCCCGAGCCATGCCGCCTTGGCCGTAGTTATAAGAGGTGACTGCCAGTGGCCAGCTTCCGAGTGAGTCATACGCCTGTTTGAGATAGGCTGCGGCGGCACGCGAAGATTCGATAGGGTCGCGTCTTTCGTCAACCAGGGAATTCACCCGCATGTATTCCCGACCGGTGCGGGGCATGAACTGCCATATGCCCAGAGCTCCAACAGACGATCTTGCGCCCATATCGTAGGAAGATTCGACGATTGGGAGATAGGTGAGTTCGATAGGTAAGCCGCGCTCGCTGAAAATTTGCTGGATTTGAGCAAGGTAACGGCCCGAGCGCTTAATCCCTGCAGCGGTTCTTTCTTTGATACCGCGCTGCGCGCGGACGCGCTCAATATCGACGCCATTTGCCGCGGCGATGCGGGCCCGCTCATCGTCTATATATGTATTCGTTCGATTGTCTTCGCCGACCTCGATCACTTCGTAAATCTTGGTCATGTCGAAAGGATCGAAAAAGATCAGCTGAGAACGACTAAACTCGCTAAAAACTCTTTTCCAGAATTCCACTGCCGGCTCCAAGCCGGCGGGAACAACAAACGGCGAAGAGGTTGTTGGAATTTGTTGAGCAGGCAAGCTTGCCGGCAACACCACCAACGTATACAGAACTACCCAGAGAAGAGGTTTCGCTGTTCGCTGCATCACTACTCCTTCGCCGGCCGAAATCACAGCAACCGTCATGCCATTTATGGCGATCGCTAACGCGCCGCATAATAAACGAGTTTTTCTTGTTAAACAATGACAAGCCGGGGTGAGACCGGACATTTTTGCAACCCTCTCGCAATGAGCGAGAGCGACACACCCCGGCGCTTCGACTGGCTCCTCGAGTTGCTCTGCCCTAAATTGACGCACGTTACGCCGCCGATTATATTGCGGCAAGTTTTTACCAACCTGTGCAAAGGAAAATCCTATTGGAAGCGACTACGCTGGTGATGGTGAGCGAGGCGGCGCTCCGGGTGATTCTCGGTTGGCGCATGTTGGTCAGCGGTATCAGCAATGTTCGCCGCTGGCCGAATCCGGTGAGTACCGCGAGTATTTTGTTTCCAAAAGGCGCTAGATTCTTCGGCTTTGTCGCCACGATTCTGATGGTGTTCGGGGGGTTCGGTCTTGCCGCAGGAATTCAAACACCCATATGCGCGGTGATGATCATGATATTTCTTATACCGACCTTCGCCTTGCATTGGCATTGGCTCAAGATATTGCCGACGATGTCACCGGCGGTAAAGGCGGCAATTACAGATGACAAGGCGCAGAACTATTTTCGTTCGTTTGATCGTCAAGCCTTCCATGCCCATGAAGTCGGCATCCGTGACAACCTGGTTTTTCTGATGGCGGCGCTTTATTTTGCTGTACGCGGAAGCGCCGCATTTGGCGTCGATAATTGGCTACCGAATTGGGTCATCTGGTTGTTCTGAAAAACTCGAGTGGGCGTCTAGATCCCGCCTAAGAACCGCCCAGGGTTGAGCAATTCCTTGGGGTCGAACTGATGCTTCACGCTACGCATCAACGAAACTGTCGGCGGCGATTCTCCCCAGACTTCCATGCCGCGCTTGAGTTCAGCGGGCGCGGAAAAAATGATTGCGTGCCCACGCCGGCTACGCGCCAGCGATGCGAGCTCTAAAAATCGCTGCGGTGTTGTAGCACTTGGGGCGGCCGCGACCCATGCTGTGCCGGCGATCGCGTCGGCAAGGACCGTCACGTTTTCCCACCGCGATAGAGTTCCCGCCAATGGAAAAAGCTCCGCACGCGGCAGGATAACGCGAAAGACGACGCGTTTGGATTGCAACGGAAAATCCTCAACCGAGCGCGAAAACGCGCCCTGTTCGTCGGTGCTCAGGATTTGTAGCGCCAAGGCGAGTCTATCCGCGATGTCGCTAAGGTCACGCTGGGAGCGCGCAACCATTTCGGCAAATCCTTCTAAGCGTACGGCCACTTGCCAATGGCTTGCCTCAACCCGGAGAATGAGCGCCGCTGGCAATAACCTGGAGCGGCCGAGCTCGTTGGCGAATTGCTGCACGTCAGCGAAAGGTCCCGCAACGACCAGTGTGGCACTCGTTTCCGGCAGCGGTGCCAAACGGAGTGTGGCTTGGCTGATGATTCCCAGCGTGCCGAGGGAGCCAACGAAGAGTTTGCACATGTCGTAACCGGCGACATTTTTTACGACCTTGCCGCCGGCTTTGATTTTCTCGCCGCCTATTAAGACAACCTTGATGCCAATCACCAGATCGCGCACGCTGCCGTAGTAGCTGCGGCGCGCGCCGTTGAGATTGGCCGCGATGATGCCGCCGATGGTCGTGCATTCAGGAAACGGTGGATCGACCGGCGTGAACTGTTGCTGGTTTCGGAGTTCGCCCTGCAGACGAGCTAAAACGATTCCGCTCTCGGCGCTTACCGTAAGATTGGCGGGGTCGTGATCGAGGATCCGAGCAAGGCGCTCGGTGCTGATGACAACGTCCACATGGCGCGGCGCATTGCCGATGGCCATTGCCGTGCCGCCGCCCCATGGGATCACTGCTGCTTCGTGCTCGGCGCAAAGGCGCAGTGCGGTACTGAGCTGCTCTTCATTTGCCGGCCTGCACAGCAAAGCCGGCAATTGGCCGTCAACTTTGTGCGAAGCGAGTTGCGCTGGATCGGCAGCAACGGAGTCGGCGCCGAGTTCCGCGGCGAATCGTTGCGCCAATCGAGCAGCGGTCGAATTCATTCGCCGGCAGCGTCAGAGGCCCGATCGAGCAGATCCATGAGGTGGTAGATTTTGACTGGAGGACCATAGCGTCGGGCACCGTAAGCAAGTTGCAGCATGCAGCCTGGATTGGGCGCGACAATCGCTTCGGCGCCGGTGGCCGCCACCGACTGCATTTTTTCTTTCAGCAGATGCTGTGACATCTCTGAATGGGTCAGATTGTAGATTCCGGCGCTACCGCAACAACGATCGGCGCCTTCCAGTTCAGTGAGCTTCAGTCCAGGAATCATCCGTAAAAGCTGTCGTGGTTGCGCACGAATGCGCTGACCGTGGGCGAGATGACAGGGATCTTGATAAGTCACGGTCATTTCGACGGGTCGTAACCCGGCACTAACACCGAGCGCAGCAAGAAATTCACCGGCGTCTTTGACTCGCGCGCTGAAACTCTCGGCCTTTTCCCGGTAAGCCGGATCGTCGCGCAGCAGGTAACCATATTCTTTCATGGCTGCGCCGCACCCGGCCGCGTTGACGACAATCGCGTCAAGCTTCGACTCGAGAAAGACATCGATGTTGCGCCGGGCCATCTTCTTGGCGGCGACGCCTTCGCCGTTATGGATGTTCAACGCGCCACAGCAGGTCTGATTTTTTGGCAGAACGATCTCGCAGCCGTTGCGCCGCAGCACTCGTATGGTCGCTTCGTTTACATCTCCGAAGAGGAGCGGCATCACACAGCCATTGAGCAATCCGACTCTGGCGCGGCGCTCACCAATAGCCGGGAGAACCATCGCTTTTTGCCGGAAAAACTTTGCCGGGATCGAGGGCAACATCGTGTCCATGTCGCGAAGCTTTCCCGGCAGGAGCGGCTGCACAAGGCGCTGCATTCCGGTGCGTTGGTAAAGGCGTAACAGAGCGAACACAGACCGCAACCGTCGGGGATAGGGCAGCAGGCGCGTGAAAACCAAGTTCAAGAGTGCGCGAGCAAACGGCGATCCCGGAGGCCCGAGCTGCTCACGCGCGGTTTCGGCGATACGTCCGTAGCTGACGCCGGAAGGACATGCGGTTTCACAGGCGCGACAGAGGAGGCAAAGGTAAATATGCTCTTTGAACCGATCGCCGAGCTCGATCCGTCCTTCTGCGGCGGCGTTGACGAGATGAATCCGCCCCCGCGGTGAGGCGGGCTCGAGCCGCAAAACACGGTAGGTCGGGCACTGATTCAAACAGAGGCCGCAGTGGACGCATTGGTGTAGTTCGGGTATGTCCAAACTCGGAACCTTGGCATGAACGGTCTCTTGCGGATTATTGTGATGCGGTTCCAATAGCGACCCTTTTGTGTGTTTCGGGTTTCGGGTCTCGCGTCCCGGGGTTAGCCCGCAAGACGGGACCCATAACGCGAGAATTTTTTAAATCCACAACCCGGCGGGGATTTTTGCCGGTTCGAGACGGACTTCACCGCAGCTCGCAGGCGTTGGAAAGAGCTTCGCTGGATTAAACCTGCCATCGGGATCGAAAACACGCCGCACGCGGGCCATTGCCGCTAAATCGGCTTCGTTGAAGAGAAGCCCGATGTAGGCCTTCTTTTCCAAGCCCACCCCATGCTCGCCCGTGATACTGCCGCCGAGCTCTACGCAGGCGCGTAAGGTGGCGGCGCCCGCTTCGATGACTCTCTCCAATTCGCCGGGACTGCGCATGTCGAACAAAATGTTGGGATGCAGATTGCCGTCGCCAGCATGAAAAACGTTGGCAATGCGGAGATTGTATTGCTTGCTGATGAGGGCGATACGGCGCATCATTTCCGGCAGTCGACTACGCGGAACGACGCCGTCCTGCACATAGTAGTTCGGCGCCAGCGCGCCCATCGCGCCGAACGCGCCTTTGCGACCTTTCCAGATCAGCTGGCGCTCCGCTTCATTCGCCGCGAGTTTCACTTCGCGCGCGTGGTTCCGTTGGCAGATCGAGCGCGCGATCTCCAATGCTCGTTCGGTATGTTCCTTCAGGCCTTCAATCTCGACGATCAGCACAGCTTCAGCGTTCTGGGGCAGTCCCACTGGTGCCCCGCGCTCAATGGCTTCGATGGTTGTCCGATCCATGATTTCCAAGGCCGCCGGAATAATGCCGGCCCCAGTTATAGCGACGACGGTTTCAGTCGCATCGTCCATTTGGTCAAACACGCCGAGCAGTGTCCGCACCGACTCGCGGCTGGGTGTCAGTTTAACGACGACCTTGGTAACGATTCCCATGGTGCCTTCCGAGCCGACGAAGACACCGCAAAGATCGTAACCGGGAGTATCCGGAACTTCACCACCCAACCAGACAACTCGTCCGTCGTCGAGCACGACTTCGATACCAAGTACGTGATTGGTGGTTACCCCGTAGGCAAGGGTGTGCGGGCCGCCGGAGTTGTTGGCGACATTGCCGCCGATGGAGCAGGCGGCTTGACTGCTTGGGTCGGGAGCATAGAACAAACCGTCCTTGGCGACTAATTTGGTGATATCCGCATTGATCACGCCGGGCTCGACAACGGCGATTCGATTCTGCAGGTCGACTCGCAAAATTCGATTGAGCCGCGCCAGAGAAAGAATAATCCCGCCTTCGGCGGGCACCGCCCCGCCCGCTAGTCCGGTCCCGGAGCCGCGCGGCACGATCGGAGTATTAAAGCGCCTCGCACATTTAACGACTGCGGCGATCTCCTCGACATCGCCAGGAACAACGACAATCTCCGGCATCACCTGAAAAATCGACCCGTCCTGCTCGTAGACGACGACATCTGCTTTTTCAATCAAAACATAGGGCGACCCGACAATTCCGCGGAGTTCGCGAATCAGTTCTGCTGCCGGCATGGTGCTCAGAAGCGTATCCGAGCCCGGAAGGTAGTGTCAATCGCCCTGCAGCGTCGTATCATTTCGGCTTCGAGTTGAATTCACAGACGACCTTCCTTCGTGGGAGTTTTCCAGATTGACGAAATTCGGCGAACTGTAATATAAGCGGAGGGCTCAAACGTCTGGCGCTTGTAATTTAGGAGGTCCCAATGTCCGAACCGCAAGCAATTCAGAAGGATGTCACGAAAACTCTTTCGCGCCGAAATGTCCTGAGAGCGGCAATTGCGGCGGGCGGCGCCGCGGCTCTGGGCTTTCCGAATATTGTCAAAGCCCAAGGCGTCACCAATATGCGGTGGCAAAGCACATGGCCGACCAAGGACATTTTCCATGAATTTGCGCTCGATTTCGCCCACAAAGTCAACGACATGACGGGCGGTGATCTCAAGATCGAAGTGCTGCCCGCAGGCGCAGTGGTGCCAGCGTTCGGTGTGCTCGATGCCGTTTCGAAGGGCACCCTCGACGGCGCTCACGGCGTCCTCTCGTATCATTACGGAAAGAGCAATGCGCTCGCGCTATGGGGCTCGAGTCCCGCCTATGGAATGGATGCGAACATGATTCTGGCCTGGCACAGGTACGGCGGAGGCAAGGAGCTGCTCAATAAAATCTATAATTCTTTGGGGGCGAATGTGGTCTCGTTCCCATACGGACCGATGCCAACTCAACCCCTCGGCTGGTACAAGAAGCCGGTGACCAAGGCCGAGGATTTCAAAGGCATGAAATTTCGCACGGTCGGTATATCAATCGATTTATTCCAAGGAATGGGCGCATCGGTGAATGCGCTGCCAGGAGCTGAAATCGTTCCGGCAATGGATCGCGGCTTGATCGAAGCAGCGGAGTTCAACAATGCGTCGTCGGATCGCGCCCTCGGTTTCCAAGACGTCTCCAAGGTTTGCATGCTGCAAAGCTACCATCAGAACGGCGAGCAGTTCGAGATTATTTTCAACAAAACCAAGTTTGACACGCTCCCGGAAAAAATGAGAGCGATCATAGCCTACGCTGTGGACGCCGCTTCCGCTGATATGTCCTGGAAAGCGATCGACCGCTATTCGAAAGACTATGTGGAGCTCCAGACCAAAGAAAAGGTGAGATTTTACCGGACTCCGGATTCTGTGCTGCAAAAGCAGCTCGAGATATTCGATCAGGTGGAGACCAAAAAATCCGCTGAAGTCCCGATGTTCAAAGAAGTCGCTGAATCTCAGCGCGCGTTCGCCGCACGGGCCGTCAAATGGGACCTCGATACCAATGTTGGCCGGCGCATGGCCTACAATCATTATTTCGCCAAGCCAGCCGCGAAACCTAGTGCTCCGGCGGCGAAACCCGAAGCGAAAAAAAGTTAACCGTCTAGTAAGCCGCGCCGACATGCATCTGCTGGTCGTGGTTGGTTGTAGCCGTTAAATTCCGATCTTAGGCAAGCAGTTCGGCTGCTCTCGCAACATGATTCATATCCATGAACGCCCAGCGCCTCGTCCACGGAATTGATCAGATCAGTTACTGGTCAGGCAAGGCCTTCGCATGGCTCATCGTCGTGCTGACATTCGTCGTCTCTATCGAAGTATTCAAACGCTATATTCTCAATGCGCCGACGGCGTGGATCTTCGATTTCAGCAACATGCTGTACGGGACGCTCTTCATGATGTGCGGCGCCTATACGCTGGCGCTCAGCGCGCACGTGCGCGCCGATTTTGTGTACATCTACCTCAAACCAAGGGGCCAAGCGGCGCTTGATTTGGCCCTCTATTTCTTATTTTTCATCCCCGGGATTGTCGGTCTGATCTATGCCGGCTACGGTTACGCCGCGGATTCCTGGCGTATCGGCGAGCACTCCAACATTACCGCGGAGGGTCCCCCGATCTACCATTTCAAGACGGTGATCCCGATTGCCGGCGCTTTGGTGCTGCTCCAAGGGTTCGCCGAAATTGTCCGCTGCATCGAATGCCTACGCACCGGCGCCTGGCCAGCGCGGCTGGCGGACGTGGAAGAAATCGACGTGATCGACACCCAGCTCTCTCATAGCGAGTACGTCGACGAGGAATCGCGCCGTACGGCAATGCAGACCGCGCACGCGGTCGATGAGGCGGCGCGCCACCGCAGTGTTATGGAAGAGAGCGTCGTGCACGAGCGCGCGATCAGAGAGGACGAGCAAAAAAAATCATGAGCGATCCCGCGCTCGGTCTGACCATGCTCGGCCTCATTGTGGTCGCGATCATGATGGGGTTTCCCACAGCGTTCACGCTCATGGGTCTCGGCATGATCTTCGGCTACCTCGCCTTTTTGGACCCAGGACAGCACTGGTGGAACAATAGAATCTTCGATCTGATCGTACAGCGGACCTACGGCGTCATGACGAATGACACCCTGCTCTCAGTGCCACTGTTCGTGTTCATGGGCTATATCATGGAACGAGCGGCATTGGTCGACCGGATGTTTCACGCGGTGCAACTCGCCTTCCGGCGGGTTCCGGCGTCGCTCGCGGTGACCACGATGCTCGTGTGTGCATTCTGGGGCATCGCCTCCGGGATCGTCGGCGCCGTGGTGATTCTCATGGGCGTCATAGCCATGCGCCCCATGCTCAACGCCGGTTACGACGTGCGGCTGGCATCCGGGGCGATCACCGCCGGCGGCACCCTCGGCATTCTCATTCCGCCTTCCGTGATGTTGATCGTCTATGCAGCGGTGGCCGGACAGTCGATTGTAAAACTTTACGCCGCGGCGATGCTGCCGGGTTTTTTTCTGACGTTCTTGTATCTCGTCTATATTCTCGGCTGGGCAATGATCAATCCAAAAATCGCTCCCAAGCTTTCCGAGGAACAGTATCGAGTCGCTGTGCCCGACTGGCTAAGGCGGCTCGAGCGCGGGCGCGCACGAAGTGTTTTTTTGGGCATTGTTGCGGCTATGTTTCGTCCCGGTGTAACTCGGGGCTCCGCGTCCTCCGATGGCAATAGAGTGAGGTACGGTCTCGTTATCCAAAATTTTCTCGCCCTCATGGTTCCGTTGGCGCTTACGGCCGGCACATTCGCCGCGACCTGGTGGTACGTGGTCATCTATAACGCGCCTTCGGCGCAGGTCGAAAGCGCTCCGGTCGCCGTGGCGCCGACGCCGCAGACGGTAGCGCCACAGGCGGGTAGTCCTGTCGAAGAGAAGCCGCAGGAATTAGGTGAAGTCGAGTCTGAGATAAAGAGCGCAGAGCCGCCGCGCGGCGCCGATGCGCCGCCGGAAGAGATGACTATAGCCGGAGAGCCTTCCGCACAATCCGCCGCCGGCAAAGTGCCGGCGCATTTTTACGACTGGTTTTGGGGCTTGGCGGCGGCCTCGGCACTGCTGCTCGCCTATTACTACAGGCGCATGGACGGCGAACAGTTCGAGATCCTCAAAGAGTTATCGGCGTCAGTCGTACCACTCGGTGTGCTCACGGTGGTCGTACTGGCGGTGATCCTGTTCGGCATATGCACAGCCACGGAGTCAGCCGCCGTGGGGGCATTGGGCGCGCTTTATTTGGCGGTGATCGCCAAGTTTCCGCGCCAAGCGTACACGTGGAGCGTTTTTGGCGTGATTGGCGGTGTGGCACTTGGTTGGGCGCACGCCGATTTTGTCGAGCTAATTGTTTCGGGCTCTCTCGGCGCGACATTCGCCGGTACTGTTATACCCATTCTGCAAAACCTAAAATCGTCGCCCGAGCTGCGCCAGAACATCAAGGAATCAACTTTTCTCACGGCGAAAACGACCGCAATGGTCTGCTGGCTTTTCATCGGCTCGGCGCTTTTCTCGGCTGTCTTCGCACTTCATGGCGGCCAATCACTGATCGAGCGCTGGGTCCTGAGCATGAATCTCTCGCCGTTGGGATTTCAGTTTCTGGCGCAACTGATCATCTTTCTGCTCGGTTGGCCGCTGGAATGGACGGAGATCATTGTTATATTCTGTCCGATTTTTATTCCTCTTCTCAGTCACTTCCAAATCGATCCGATTCTTTTCGGAACGATGGTCGCAGTGAATCTCCAGGCGGCTTTCCTTTCACCGCCTGTGGCTATGTCGGCTTTTTACTTAAAAGGCGTCTCGCCGCCACACGTGACCCTCAATCAGATATTTGCTGGCATGATGCCGTACATGCTCATCGTTTGTCTGTGCCTGGCGTTCATGTACATTTGGCCTGGCATGACATTGTGGCTACCGGAATTTCTTTACGGCAATTAGTGCCGCGACGATAAGCGTCGCATCGCTGCGTTCTCAGTCGGCGGGCATCCTCAAACGTACTGACGACGTACGTTTCCAATACCCGTCTCCCTCGGGCCTTGCGCCGCTCGCTTCTCATCGTGGCACCTGATGGGAGTGTTTTGCGCTGTCTGAAGATCCTAGCTCAAAGGCCTTCGGTCATGGAATTGACGAATCTTCATTCGCTCTCAGCCGCTGAAGCGGCGGGTTTGATTCGGGATGGTGTTATCAGCTCAGCACAGTTGGTCGAGTCGTGCTTGGCACGGATTCGAGAGGTAGAGCCGGGAGTGCAGGCTTGGGCATTCCTGGATCCAGATTACGCCCTGGCGCAGGCGCGCGCGGCGGATGAGCGACGTCTGACCGGCCAGCCGATTGGCGCGCTTCACGGTGTGCCGGTAGCGATCAAAGACATCTTCGATACTGCCGATTTTCCGACGGAATACGGCTCACCCATTTACGCGGGGCATACGCCATCGCGTGACGCGACCGTGGTCGCGCTTTTGCGCGCCGCCGGCGCGGTGATTTTGGGCAAGACCGTTACGACGGAGTTCGCCTACTTTTCGCCTGGCAAAACGCGCAACCCGCAAAATCCCGAGCATACCCCCGGTGGGTCATCGAGCGGTTCGGCGGCCGCCGTAGCGGCGGAAATGGTACCGCTTGCGATCGGCAGTCAAACCAATGGCTCGACGATTCGCCCCGCGGCCTATTGCGGCGTTGTTGGCTTCAAACCGACGCACGGCTTGATCTCGCGGTATCGTGCGCTGGCGCTGTCGCGCAGCCTCGATCACGTCGGATTATTTGCGCGGTCGATCGGTGACATTGCGCTGATTACCGAACGGTTGGTGGGCTATGATGAAAATGATCCCGATACGAAGCCGCGAGCGCCGATTCCATTCAGTCAAATTGCCGCCGAAGAGCCGCCGCTGACGCCGATGTTTGCGTTCATCAAGACGCCGGTCTGGGCGCGCACCGATGAAGATACCAAACTGGGTTTTGCGGAAATCATCGAGCAGCTGGGCTCACAGGTGGAGGAAGTAGAGCTTTTTCCGTCCGCGGAAAAAGCCTGGGAATGGCATCAGACGATTATGAGCGCCGAAATGGCATCTAATCTCGAGCGCATCTGGCAAAGGAGTGTGGGCGGATTATCGGAGCAGTTGCGATGGCAAATCGAATCGGGAAGAAAAGCGCTCGCCATCGATTATCAACGGGCGCTAACGCAGATTACACCGATGCAGGAAAGCTTCCTCGAGCTCTTTGAACAGCGCTACGATGCGATCTTGACTCCCGCGGCGCCGAGCGCGGCGCCCAAAGGCATCAGTAGTACGGGCGATCCTGGATTTTGTACTCTGTGGACGCTTTGCGGGATGCCATCCGTATCGTTACCACTGCTCGAAAGCAGCGACGGACTACCTATTGGCGTGCAGCTGGTCGGCGCACGAAATGGTGACGCAAAACTTTTGCGTACAGCACGTTGGCTCGCGGCGAAGATGGCTGCCACATGAGCTAGCGAATCTGGTCCCGGGCGAGCGCCGGTCCCCCTACAGCACTGCAAACTAATCTTTCGATAGCTCCACGCGGTTGCCATTCGGATCGGTGATATACACCGAATAGCCGGGACCCTGACCATGAATTCGCGTTTCGTCGACCTTGATGCTTTTGCCTTCGAGCTCTTTGATCAATTCTTTCGGATCGCTGGGTCCTTCGATGTCGAAGGTGTGGTGCGGCACGCCGGGAAAGTGTTTTTCCGAAGCGTCGAAGAGACCAAGGCCGGTTTCACCAGCGCGGAGACGATTCACTTTTACTCCGGCGAGGGTTTGCTCGGCGCCCAGGTCTGCACCCAAAGCGACTTGATAGAAGCGCGTCATTGCGTCCAAATCAGGCGCTTGAAAATTCCATGAACGGAGTCGCAGTACTTTCATATAGCCTCCATAAGTGTTTTTAAAATCCGACGTGATTGAAGGGCGCTATTTCACCGCGCCCATGGTGAAACCGGAAATAAAGCGGTCAACAAAAAAATTGTAAATGATCGCAATCGGCACGCTTGCGATAAAGCAGCCGGCCATGAGCGAACCCCAAAAATAGACATCGCCATGGACCAAAAACGTCGGCACACCGATACCGACGGTCATATTGCGTACCGAGGAGATGAAGGTCACAGCGTAGACAAACTCCTGCATCACCAAAGTGAAACTGAAAATGGCTACGGTCAATATGCCGGAGAAAGAGATCGGGACGACGACTCTAACAAACGCGCCCATGCGGCTGTATCCGTCCACCATCGCAGCTTCCTCCACGTCCTTGGGAATCGCCTTGAAAAAACCCATCATCAGCCACGCGGAAAATGGCACGGTGAAAGACGGATAGACCAAAACCAGCGACCAGAGCGAATCATCGAGGTGAAGATTGACCACGACTCGTGAGAGCGGGATGAAGAGCAAGGTGGGTGGAACCAAATAGGTGAGAAAAATGCCGATGCCCAGCTTGGCGCCCCAATTACGGGTCAGGCGCGCCAGGGCATAACCGGCAGGCACTGCGAGTAAAAGCGTGATCAGCACCACCAGAATACCGACAAATGCGGTATTCAGGAGCCACTGACCGTACAGAGTTTCGAAGAACAGACGCTTCACGTGTTCCAGTGTCGGTGGTTCGTAAAACAGAAACGGGTTGTGCTTGAGATCATACAAATCTGACGTCCGCTTGAATGCGGTGATGAGCATCCAGACAAAAGGAAAAGCAAAAAAGAAAGTGAGCACCCCCAGGATGCCCACGCGGGTCGAGAGCGCGCCCCACCTCTTCGTTCGATCAAGCATGCTCAGGTCACCTCAGTCCGGTGGGCGATCATCAGGAAACCGAGCGCAATCGCGAGCAGCAACGGAAAAAGAAATAACGCGATGGCTGCACCTTCGGCCAAATCGCCGCCGGCGATGCCGGTATAGAACGCCAAGCTCGCGAGCACCTGCGTGGTATCGAAGGGTCCGCCGCGAGTCAAATTATAGATGATGACCATATCGGTAAATGTGAAGATCAAACCAAACAGCAGCGCAACCAAGGTGATCGGTAAGATCAGCGGCAAAGTAACTTGAAAAAAATGGCGCCAGAAACCGGCCCCGTCGACGGCGGCAGCGTCGTGAATATCCTGCGGAATCGACCCATAACCCGCGAGCAGAATGACCGTGGCGAGCGGAAGTTGCCGCCAAATATTCACAGCGATGATTGACCCCATCGCTAGGTGCGGCAAGCCCAACCACATGTAACCCGTTCCATGAATCAATCCGGTGAGCCTGAGCATCCAATTGAGCACGCTGTATGTCGAGTCGAAGATCCACAACCACGCAATGGTTCCGATGGAGATCGGCGCCACCCACGGCAAGAGAATTAAAAAACGGATCAGCCGCTTGCCGCGAAAGTTCGTCTGCAGAGACAGAGCGAGTGCGTTGCTCAGAATTAAAATCAGCACCTGGGAAATGAGCCCAAAGGTGATGGTGTTCTTGAGCGCGGTTTGAAACTTCGGCGTGCCAATGACAGCAGTAAAATTTTTGAGACCAACAAAACCCATGGTGCCGCCACCCGTGGTCGTGTTGCTGACACTGTAGTAGAGCGCCATGAGAAACGGCACACCCACCAGGAGCACGATGTAAAGCACCGCCGGCCCGAGCAAGAGCGGCCCGAGCCAGCGCTCGTTGTCGAGCAAAGCAGAGCCGCGCCGATGGCGGGGCGAAAAGCTTTGCGCCGAAGTTGCGATCGAATCTGAAGAGTTCATCAGCGGTTTCCCGTCTCGCTATCGATGAAGCGGCGCTCGGACTGTGTTCGTGGTCTTTCGAGCATTACTACGCTAGAGCGGGGGATTGCTTCGGCTGAACCGGTTAATTCGTGCATCACGGCTGAGGGCCCCTAGCGCTAGCTAGATCGGCTGCGCCGGGATGCGCAGTTCCGTCGAGCTATCGAAAAACCGAAGTTCATCTTCCGGTACCGTGAAATCGTAACTATTGGCCGCCTCCAACTTAACTGGGACCGTAACCGGTAGCCGCGCGATCACTTTCTGAGCGGAATAATCGCCGAGCAAAGTTCCATAAATCAATCGATCAGCGCCGAGGTATTCGAGCCGGGTCACATTTAGTTTGAAGCTCGCAAGGCGTGCACTGCCATTGTGAATCCCTTTGGGATGAAAATCCTCCGGGCGGAAACCGAGAATATACTTCTCATGGCGCACTAAATTCATGGGCGGCGAGCCGACAAAGCCAGCGACGAACGCATCGGCGGGCTCGTCATAGATTTCCTGCGGCGTGCCGATCTGGCGCACCGAGCCAGCTTTCATCACCGCGATGCGATCGCCCAATCCCATCGCTTCCACTTGATCGTGGGTCACGTAGATGGTCGTGATACCGATGCGACGCTGAAACTGCTGAAGCTCGTCCCTTGCCGAGGCGCGCAGTTGCGCGTCGAGATTGGAAAGCGGCTCATCCAGTAGAAAAACCGAGGGCTCCCGCACCAGCGCCCGCGCGAGCGCAACGCGCTGGCGTTCGCCACCGGAAAGCGCGCGCGGCTTGCGGTCGAGCAAATGACCAATCCCAAACAGCGAAGCCGCCCATTCTACTTTCTGCGGAATCAGCGCTTTGCGCATTCCCTGAGCCTTCAACGGGAAGGCGATGTTCTTGTACACCGTCATGTGCGGGTAGAGAGCGTAGCTCTGAAACACCATGGCAATTTTCCGCGCGCGGGGTGGTAGGTGGTTCATGATCGCGCCGCCGATCAGGAACTCGCCTTCGGTGGGCGTTTCAAAGCCGGCGATCATCCGCAGCAGTGTGCTTTTGCCGCACCCGGAAGGGCCGAGCAGGACAAGAAACTCGCCATCGCGAGTGAGCAAATCGATTCCGTTCACCGCGACCACGTCGCCGAAAATTTTTTTTACTCTGCGTATCTCAACCGTGGCCATTCTCGGTACAATCCTAGCATTTAACTGTGTTCCGGTTCACTAGCCGGCCACGAGCCAAAAAAAGGAGACGCCGAACTTCGACGTCTCCTTTTCGTTCGTCAGCCTCCAGCGGATGTGGCAGCGGTACCGATGGCGACCTAAATCAATTTGCGCTCACGCCATTTATCCCAGATGCGCTTGCACTCGGCCTCAGCCTCTTTGACGGCGTCCTCCGGGCTCATGACCCCCTGCGCGGCTTTGGCGAACATGACGGGAATGATCCATTTCTGGTAAATCTCGTCGATGGCCGCATTGGCGTAACCCGGATAACCGATGTTGGTGGCCCAGCTGAGCGAGTCTTCAAGAACACTATACTTGCCCGCTGGTTTGCCATTAGGATCTTTGGCAAGCAATTGCTTCAGATCGGGCACCATCCGTTGAAAAGTGGGAAAGTCATAAAATTGGCTATTGACGAACGCCTCGTGAAAGTTGCCGATGTAGTCGACGAGAAACTTTTTTGCGCCATCGATGTTCTCGGCAAACTTCCAGATGACGTAGACGCCCATCACATGCTCGACGCCGATGCGCCGCACTGGTCCCGCGGCTGCTTTGGCAAGATGGATTTTCTCGGTGAAGCTCGGGTTGTCTTTTTCACCGGTCCGCGTGATCGAGATCGCGTTGAGCGCTATCGAGATCGTTCCGGCCAGCATCGCTCGGTTATTCGAAGAAGCGTCCCAGGTGAAGACTTCCGGCGTCATGGTCTCCTGAAACAAAGCCTTCATGTATTTGACAGCCTCAAGCGTATTTTTCGAGTTGATGGCCAGATTGCCGTTGGCGTCCTGTTCGCTCGCACCGTGAGAGTACATGATCGTACGCAGCGCCATCGAGGTGTCGAGCTCCTGGGCCAAACCGAGTCCCACAGGAATATTGTGCTTCTGCTTAATCTTGCGCCCGCCGTCGAGGATCTTGTCCCAGCTATCGGGCACCACGCCGACATCGTCCCATAAATCTTTGCGCCAATTGATGGGGTCCGGTGTGAACGATGGCGAGAAGCCGAAATACTTTTTGGTCTTCGGGTTGTAAGTGCTCTTGATCGCGAGATCGATAGGTTTGCCGTATTTCTTCTCGCACTCCCCATAGACATCCTTCATGTCGACGACTTGATCTTCGTAAAACGGCGGTGGCCATTCGAAGAGGAAGAGATCGTGGCCCTTTTGTGCAGACACTTCGGCTGCCGCCCGCGCGCTCAACCCAGCCAAACCGATATTGTCAACCGTTACTTCGGTGTTGTTTTTCTCACCCCATTGTTTGATGTAACTCTCGTTGAACCACTTATCGAACGCGGGAACAAAGTGTACCCACTGCAGAATTTTCAAGGTTTTTTTCGCCGCGGCGCCGTAAGCGCGCCCAGGAAGGATCAGAGGTCCTGCCAGCCCGGTCGTAAGCGCTCCCGCCGCCGCGGTTTTAATAAAGTCCCGTCGAGTCAGGCGCCGCTTTGCCATAGTCCGCCTCCTTTGTGCTCGGTTCGTTTCCGGTCGGTCGATGCCTCGCGCATGAGCCTATTTCAGAATTCAGCTCAGTGTTGCACCGGGAACATAACGGAGATGGCGGTGCCAAGTCAATTTCAATACTTATTGGAAGACGGGGTTTCGCAAGTGGGCAAGCAACTTATGCAACGTGACTCCATGCGTGGTAGGAGCTCCGCACGAGGGGGCCTGATTCGACATGGCGAAAACCTAAAAGCTCGGCCTGCGCTTTGAAATCGTGGAATTCTTCCGGTGTCACATAGCGCTCAACGCGAAGCTGCTTGGTAGATGGCTGCAAATACTGACCCATGGTGACAATGTCCACGTGGTTGTCACGCAAATCTTGCAAGGTGGCGAGAACTTCCGGGGCGGTTTCGCCAACACCGAGCATGAAACCGGATTTGGTGAGGATCTCCGGACGGTGCTTTTTAGCCGCCCTGAGGAGGTCCAGCGAGCCTTCATAGCTATGGCCGGGGCGGACCTTGCCGTATAGGCGCGGCACGGTTTCGATATTGTGGTTGAGAATTTCGATACCGGAGTTGACGACGGTTTCGAGCGACTGCAAGTTGCCGTCAAAATCGGGAACGAGCAATTCTACCCTGATCCCCGGATTGAAATGCTTGATCCAGAATACGGTCTGGGCGAAATGCGCTGCGCCGCCATCAGGCAGGTCATCGCGGTTCACCGAGGTTACTACGATGTGGTCGAGACCGAGGTCTTTTACCACCAAAGCGACATTGCGCGGTTCTTCCGAATCTAGGGCGAGCGGTTTACCCTTTTCGATGGCACAAAATCGACAGCCGCGCGTACAGGTATCGCCCAAAATCAAGAACGTCGCAGTTTTGTTGCCCCAGCACTCGCCAATATTTGGACAGCGCGCCTCTTCACAAACCGTGTGCAGGTTTTTTTCACGCATGAGGCGCTTCAGCCGTAGGTAGTTGGGATTACCCGGCGCTTTGACTTTGATCCAGTCAGGATGTCTTCTGGGCATGTCAATCCACTTGAGGATGGAGAATCGACGATAGACCGTAGCCATTCTCGATCCGCGAGCCTCGATCTTCGACCTGTTCAACGGACGAGTAGCCAAACACGTTTGCGAAGTTATGGAGAAATCGATCCCGCACTGCGGTTAAACTTTGGGCCGCGCCGAGCTCGCGCGCCATTGACGTCACGTCGGCCCAAGCGAGGCCGCAGGGTACGATCCGCCTAAAATATGCCAAATCCGTCGTCACATTCAGCGCCAAGCCGTGAAGAGTAATACATCTCCGTACCGCAACACCGATCGCCGCGATCTTTTTATCGCCGATCCAAATCCCCGTGAAGGGAGGGCGCCGAGCGCTACTCAAACCGAAGTCTTGCAAGGTCTGGATCGCCGCCAATTCGAGGTTTCTGACGTAGCGATGCACGTCTTTTCGCAGCTTCGAGCGCAGATCGATGATTGGATAAATGACCAGTTGCCCGGGCCCGTGATAGGTTACATCGCCGCCACGGCTGGTCCGAATAACCGGAACGTCTTCGGGCGTCAGCACGTTGGCTTGGTTGCCGCCCCGACCCAGCGTGTACACATGGGGATGCTCGACAAAGAGGAGAATATCTGGCGAGGAGTTCTGTTGCTTCCCAGCGACAAACTGCTCCTGCAAAGCCAGTGCGGTGAGATAATCCGTTAAGCCAAGGTCCTGGTAAAGAAGTTCGCTCACTGTTGATTGCTTCTTACCGCCCGCCGTCTGTGGTTTCAACCCGAGGTAATCGTCCTGAGCAACGGGTTGTCTTGCCGCCGACCTAGGAAATCGCGTAGAGTCACTGCGCTTTTGGGAAATAACTGATAATAGCCAGTCAAAATCCCGGATGATCCACGCTTCGGACATTTCGAAAATCATGCTGCCGCCACAAGCGGATCTGATCTTTAAGCGTCAAGCGCGAACGCTCTGGGGTGTGGGCAATGCTGAAATTCTCCGCTGCCCACTGCTTGCGCTCATTTCCTCTCAACAGATCGAACGCGATCTCGAATTGACGAGTTTGCAGCTCACACAACGACTGGCCGCTTCCAAGAATATGAGTTTTATCGGCGGTTGGCATTCGCAATTGGAGCAAGAATGTCTTCGGATCTTACTTGCTGAACAAGCAACAATGGTTTTTTGCACATCCAAGGCGCTCGATCGCTTCAAACCTTCGGCGGAGCTCAGACAGCTGGTTGCTCAGAATAAAGGTTTGCTGCTGACGCACTGCACTCCAAGCGCGAAGCGCATTAGTAGGGAAGCATCGATTCGCAGGAACGAACTGGTGATTGGATTGGCCGCGGCCCTGCTGGTTCTATCCGCGCCCGAAGGAAGCGCGTCATTGAACCTCGCCAGAGCCGCATTGGACGCGCAAAAGCCGGTATTTACCCTCGATCATCACATGAATCGAAAACTCCTCGCCTGCGGTGCCTCGGACGCGACCTTCGAAAGGATCTGCGCCGCGCTTGGTTAACGTCGCGGATACCCAAACACCTCGAGCTCCTATAAACCCTATCTGAAATTTTCCCAACCGACGCAGATAGGGTTATTAACCGCACCTGCTCTACTGAGGTTTGACTTAGAACAACGGCGACAGCTAGAGTCGCGAAAAATTTCACTTGGAGTTCACCTGATGCCGCTGCAAAGCTCATTCAAACCGGCTTGGTTTGTGCGCAAGGATCTCGACGGGTTCTTTGGATTGATGATCGATAATCTCATTCAGCTCATTCTGATCGTCAGTCTTTGCCGCGAGCTGATTCACCTGCCGAATGAGTACATTTTCGGCCGGATCCTTCCCGGTGCGGCCATTTCAATTCTGGTGGGGAATTTTTTTTACGCCTGGCAGGCGCGGCGTTTAGCGCGCGAGACCGACCGTGAAGATGTGACGGCGCTCCCCTACGGCATTAACACCGTAAGTCTTTTTGCGTTCATATTTTTTATCATGCTGCCGATTTATCTTGAAACAAAAGATCCGATCTGGGCTTGGAAGATCGGCTTGGTGGCGTGTTTTCTTAACGGCGTGATCGAAATCGTCGGCGCTTTCGTCGCCGAGACGGTGCGACGTGTCACTCCGCGCGCGGCGCTATTATCGGCGTTGGCGGGGATTGCGATTACGTTTATTGCCATGGATTTTACCTTCAAGGTTTTTGCTCGGCCGCTGGTTGCCTTGTTGCCTATGGCGATCATTTTCGTCGCTTATTTTTCGCGCCAAAGGTTGCCTCTCGGGCTGCCCGGTGGGATGCTCGCAATCGCCGTTGGCACTGGCCTCGGTTGGGCGCTCGGAACCATGAACGGCAATGCGATCGCGGGCTCGTATGCTTTTGCGCTGCCGAAGTATTCGGGCGATTCCTTGTGGCAGGCAATCACGGATCCGGCATTCCTGAGCTACTTCTCGGTTATTTTGCCAATGGGAATTTTCAATGTTGTCGGCTCGCTGCAGAACATCGAGAGCGCCGAAGCGGCCGGCGATCGGTTCCGCACGTTTCCATCGTTGATGGCCAATGGTATCGGTTCGGTGGTCGCGGCGCTATTCGGCAGCGTTTTTCCAACCACGATCTACATCGGTCATCCAGGCTGGAAGCGCTTGGGCGCGCGCTCCGGCTATTCCGCTTTGAACGGTATTTTCATAAGCGTTCTCTGTTTGACGGGAACGATTCAGATCGTGCTCGCTGTCATCCCGCTCGAGGCGGGAATCGGCATTCTCCTTTACATTGGTATTATCATTGTCGCGCAGTCCTTCCAGGAAACGCCCAAGGAGCATGCGCCGGCAGTCGCTCTCGGCATCGTTCCGGCATTGGCTGGATGGGGATTGTTGATGGTTGAGACGGGGCTTCGGGCAGGCGGAAAATCGCTTTATGCAGTGGGACTATCGAGCTTCGATCAGGCAAGTTTAGCGATCCGCGGCATGATTTCCTTGGAGCGCGGTTTTATTTTTACTTCGATGATTCTTGCGGCCATCGGTGTGGCCTTGATCGAACGCAAATTTGCACAAGCCGGCGCATGGGCGGCAGCGGCCGCTCTGCTCTCGGCGTTCGGAATCATTCATGCTTACGATCTCACCAGCGGCGGAGTCACGAGCCGTTTCGGTTGGATGGCGGCGCCGGACTTCTTCGTCGCTTACCTGCTATTAGCGGGATTGTTTTTTCTTATTGGAATATTCGCGCGAAACGGCGCCCGATAAAGCTCATTTAGTTGCAGATGATCTGCCGTTCTGCGAATAGGGCAAGGCCGTCCGGGTATACTCTCGGCCGTTGACTTCGGTCAGGTTCCAATGGCCTGCATGGTAGGCGAGGCGCGTGACGCCACAGGGATCGAGGTGAAAGCTCCGATAATCATTCAGATGCGTGCCGGTGACCCGACAAACGATCCCGAGAATCGGAAAATTATGGCTTACGACCAAAATCCTTTCCGCGTCGGGATGGCGTTGCACGATCTGATTCAGTCCGTTCCATGCGCGCTCGGCGACATCGGCCAGTCGTTCGCCGCCCGGGACGCAGATCTCGGCGGGTTCGCTGCGCCAGCGCAATAAGAACTCGGCGTAATTTTCTTTGATTTGGTTGAATGTCAAACCCTCGAGCTCGCCGTGATCGAGTTCGCGGATATTTTGTTCGATAAGTACCGGTAGTTTGTGCGGCTGACTGATATAGTCCGCGGTCTGCAATGCGCGGCGAAGGTGGCTCGAATAGATCGCGTGAATTTCCTCGGCGCTCAGCAGTGCAGCGAGCCGCTCGGCTTGACGAGCGCCGACTTCGCTCAGATGCCGATCACTGGAACCCTGACAACGTCCCTGAAGATTCCAATCTGTGGCGCCGTGGCGCACTAAAACAATTTGCACTCGGAGACTCTGCAGCTTAGCTCTCTTCGAGAAAGGCGTCGTTGATTTTTACCTTGGCTTTGGCCTTCAGATTGTCGAGAAATTTAACTAAAACTCGCTGGCGCGCTTCGCCCTGAGCTTGTTTCATCAATGTGGCTTTGTCTTTTTCGAATTGGGCCATATCGGCTGGCTGGCTGTCTTTGAAGGTCAGGACGTAAACGGCATCCTTCTGAGTATAGAGCCGTTCAGGAATGGGTTTTTGCGCCGAAAGGCTGATGGGCCCGCCTTTCAGCTCGGCGAGTTCGCCGATCTTGGGCAGCTGCTGGGAGCTGCGCGGGAACCAACCAGTTTCTTCAATTTTCAAATCGCCGGTTTGAGCCAATTTGGATATGTCTTTTTCCTTTTTCAATTGTTCGAGCAAGCTATTGCCTTTTTGCGATGCAAGCTCATACGCTTTGGATTCTTTCAAGTTTTTTTCAATTTGATCGCGCACGCTATCGAGGGGCGGAGTCGCAGGTTCTTGGCGTGCTTTGAGACGGATGAGATAATATCCATTCTTCCCTTCGATGACGGGACTGACATCCTTGGGCGCCAGCGCGAAAGCGTTTTTGTAGAATTCCTGATTTTCGCCAATTTCCGGAAGAGTTTCACCTGCGGCAAGCCAGTTGCTGACGGTCATTTTGACGCCCGATTCTTCGGCGAGCTTGCTCAACTCAGTGCCGGAGAGCGCTTTCTCACGATCGCGATCAGCGATTTTCGCTGCTTCGCTTTTTGCCTTTTCGGTCTTGAGAATGTTTGTGATCTCTGGAGTCGCTTCCTTGAGCGATTCAGTCTTTTCTGGTTTCAGATCTTCCGCTTTGAAGATCTGAAAGCCAGCGGGCGTTTCGACCGGATCGCTGACTGCTCCCTTGGCAAGAGCGAAAATGGTTTTTTCAATAGGCGGGGGGAGCTGCCCTGGCGCGATCCAGCCCAAATCTCCGCCTTTCGGCGCTGTCGGATCTTCCGAGAAACGCTTCGCCAGGTCGGCAAAGTCTTTGCCGGCCCGCGCTTCTTTAACAACACCTTCGGCCCGAGTTTGCGCAGTTTTTTTCTGGTTCGCGTCGGCACCGGGCTCCAATTTTATTGAGATGTATCCTACCTTGATCTCTTTCGGGTGATGAAATTTCTCCTCGCGATTGGCCTGATAGTATTCTTCGATCTCTTTATCGCTGATTTGGCCCGCGGGCGCGAAACGCTCGTAGGGATACGTCACATACTCCAGCTGTACTCTAAGCGGCTGTTTCAGCGATTCTTTGTTGCGCTCGTAATATTTCTTAATGTCGTCCGCGCTGAGCTTCACCTGCGAGGTGAAGGAACTGATGGGCAGCTTGATGTAGCTAAGGTTGATCTTCTCCTGATCGATTTTATAACGATCGCGAACTTCGGCCTCGCTGACATGAACCGAATCGACGAGCACGCTGTAGAGACGTTGGATGGTCAATTGATCGCGCTGCTCCTCTTCAAACTGAGCAGGTAGAAGCCGGTTCGTCTGCAGAATCTGCAAATAGCGATCTTTACTGAAGCGACCGCCGACTTGGAATTCGGGCGCCAGAGCAAGGTGCTCGGCAAGATCGTCATCGGTGGCTGTGAGTCCGAGAGTCCGCGCTTCCTGGAGCATCAGTTTTCTTTGGATCAGTTCCTCAAGCAGCGATCCTTTGATGTTTAATCCTTTGATCATTTCGGGAGTTAGCGATCCCTTGAGCATCTGCCGATAGCGCTCCACCGCACGTTCGTATTGAATAGAGAATTCGCGCTGGCTAATGCTTTCGCCGTTGATTTCGGCAACGTCCCCAGTGCCTTGATCGCGAAACTTCCCGCTGCCGACGAATAGCGCAAAGCTGATAACGATGATGCCGAGGAACAGAATGATGACCCAGTTTCTCTTTCGCTTGCGTAAGAAATCGAGCATTCTTTACCTTAAAAATTTCCAAAAATTCGCTGAAAAGGGCTCGGGTATGATAGAAAATGGCTCCCGTCAATGCAACCGGTACGGCTTTTGTCAAGCCAAATTTCCTTAAATTTTTCATTATCTTGTCAGACCACGGCAAATCTGGTATTTTCGCGTTGCTCTAGCCTCGGTTTTCGCACGCAAGAAGGAGTGATTGATGTTCGATGCCCTCTTTGGCGTCTTTTCCAACGATCTCGCAATCGATCTCGGTACTGCCAACACTCTAATCTACGTCAAGAATCAGGGCATCGTCTGCAACGAGCCGTCCGTCGTCGCTGTGCAGCAGCGAAACGAGCGGGGCGGCAAAAAAGTGCTCGCGGTTGGCGCCGAAGCCAAACGAATGCTCGGCCGCACACCGGGAAGCATCGTGGCCATACGCCCGCTCAAGGACGGTGTGATTGCGGACTTTGAGATCACCGAAGCGATGCTCCGCTACTTTATTCAAAAGGTGCATAACCGGCGGACCTTGGTGCGCCCGCGCATCATCGTCGGGGTCCCCTTTGGCATCACCGAAGTGGAGAAACGCGCGGTTCGTGAATCGGCCGAGTCGGCCGGCGCACGAGAGGTTTATTTGATCGAGGAACCCATGGCCGCGGCCATCGGTTCGGGATTGCCGATTACGGAACCGACCGGCAACATGATTGTGGACATCGGCGGCGGCACCACTGAAGTCGCGGTGATCTCGCTCTCGGGCATCGTGTTCTCGCGCTCGGTGCGGGTCGGCGGAGACAAGATGGACGAGGCGATCGCGCAATTCATAAAACGCAAGTACAATCTGCTCGTCGGCGAACGGACCGCCGAGCTGATCAAAATCACTATCGGCTCAGCATATCCCAGTGACGAAGTGCAAACCATGGAGATCAAAGGACGTGATTTGGTGGCCGGTGTTCCGAAAACCGTGGTCATCACTGACGAGGAGATTCGCGACTCGTTACTCGAACCGATCAATCAGATTGTCGAAGCCGTACGCCTCTCACTCGAGCGCACTCCACCTGAGCTCGCGTCGGATATTGTCGATCGGGGGATCGTGCTCGCCGGCGGCGGCGCTTTGTTGCGAAATTTGGATATTTTACTGCGTGAAGAAACCGGCCTGCCGGTGATGATGGCGGATGATCCGCTGACAGCGGTCGTGATGGGAGCGGGCAAAGCCTTAGATGAGATCTCATTACTCCGAGAGGTTGCGGTTCATTAGCAGAGGTCCGCATGCATTGGGATGACCGGAGGCAATCGAGCCTTCCATGCTCGCTTTTGTTCGTAAAAATCAGGTTCCGCTAAGTTCTTGTTTCTGCCTACTCCTATCGATTTACATTTTGACCGCCGCAGCGCGCGGCCAGCTCAAGAACGAGCCGCTCGGCGCCCTATTGATGTGGATCATGCGACCGTTGCAACTCGCGTCCGAAGGCACGGTTAATTGGGTAAAAAATTTTCGTGACAACTACGATACTCTGGCAGGATTCAAGTCGGAGAATGAGCGATTACGGAAACGCATTCAGAACCTCGAAGTCGAACGACAGAGATTGTTAGAGGCCGAAGCCACTAACCGTCAGCTCAAAGCACTCCTCGATTTTCGCACCCGTTTACCGGCTGGGGCGATCACCGCCTCGATCATCGCCAACAGTGCCAATAGCTGGTTTCAAAGCTGCATGATCGATAAAGGCAGCAGCGATGGGGTACGGAAAGGCATGGCGGTCGTGACGCCGCTCGGTGTGGTCGGGCAAGTCGTTGGCGTGACACCCTATGCCGCGAAAGTCCTGCTGCTGACCGATCCCAACAGCGGCATCGATGTCCTGGTGCAGCGGACGCGCAGCCGGGGCATTGTCTCAGGATCGCTGGATAGCGGCACCGTGTTGAAGTACGTCAAGCGAAGCGAGGATGTGCAAGAAGGCGACCGGCTGATGACCTCGGGAATCGACGGGATTTTTCCGAAAGGAATGATGGTCGGAACCGTGATCAAAGTACGTAAGCAGAACATTGGCTTGTTCCAATTCATCGAGGTATTGCCGGCGGTGCAAACCTCGCGCATTGAAAATGTCCTGGTCGTAGCCGGAGATAGCGCGGGCAAGAGCTAAGTTTGACCGTACAGAATCTAGTTATTTCGCTATGCGCCTCTTTTTGCTTTTTTTTCTCGTCGGGATTCTTTTGATTCTACTCCAGACGACACTGCTTCACCTCCTGCCCATCGGCCCGATCATTCCCGACTTGACCTTGGTTCTGTGCGTTTATTTGGGGCTGTATCATCCCACGGTCGGCGCGGCCCTAGGCTCTTTTTTGATCGGTTATTCAGTTGATGTCGTGTCGAGCCCGAGTCGAGTGGTGGGCCTCAACGCCTTCGCCATGTCTTTGGTGTTTCTGCTCGTATACTTCAGCTCGCGTTCCATCTGGCTGCAGAATCCACTGGTGAGCTCGATCGTGGTTTTGTTCGCAGCTCTGGTCAAAAGCGCGGCGCTGGTGTTGATCTCGGCATTCTTCGTCAATCTCGAGGGATTCTGGATCGGCGCTACTTGGTATATAATTCAAGAAGCTTTAGCGGCGGCGGTGCTTGCGCCAGTAGTTTTCGGATTGCTCAAGGCCGGTGAAAATTATGCCGCTCGATTCCGCGCCGCAGGGCAGTAGCTCTAAGAATGGCTCCCCTCGCCAACATCAGTAAACAAGACGGCGCGCCCGAATTGCGCCGGCGCAGCCAATTGCTTTTCATTTTTATCGTGGTGGCGTTTCTCGGGCTGATCACGCGTCTGGTTTTTCTCCAGATCGTCGAGGGCGAGCGGTTTACATATCTCTCCGAAAATAATCGGATCCGCATCAAACGGGTGCCTGGCACACGTGGGATGATCTTCGATCGAGAAGGCCGACTCCTTGTCGACAGCCGGCCCTCCTTCGATCTGATTTTTGTGCCGGAAGATAGCGAGCGTCCGGAGACTACCCTGAAATTACTCGCCGGCTATCTTCGCCGGGATCCTGTCGAGCTCTTGAAAACCTTCGAAGAAAACAAGAGTCGCGCGGCGTTCGATGAATTGGTGTTGGGTCGGGATATCGATTGGCCGGCAGTTGTAGCGGTAGAGACGCATCAACTCGAATTGCCGGGCGTCAGCTTGCGCGCCCGACCGCGGCGAAATTACTCCGATGGACCTATGACCGCGCACGTGCTCGGGTACTTGGGCGAGATCAATCAAAAACAGCTCAAGCTGCTTAAAGACCAAGGCTACGTGCTCGGCGATGAGATCGGCCAATACGGGCTCGAGCGGCGCTGGGAGGAGTTACTGCGCGGCCAGAGCGGCGGACAACAGGTCGAAGTCGATGCGCTCGGGCGGCGTGTGCGTGTATTGCACGAGGTTACCGACGTTCCAGGCTATACGGTTCATTTGACGTTGGACCGCCAGCTTCAGGAGACCGCGTTCGAGGCGCTCAAGGGGAAAGAGGGCACTATCGTGGCTCTGGACGTCCATAGCGGCGCAATCCTCGCAATGGCGAGCACGCCGGCGTTCGACCCGAATGCTTTTGCACGCGGCATCAAGGCGGATGAGTGGAGTGGCTTGATCAAGGATCAATTGCGGCCACTGAGCAATCGCGCGACTCAAGGTCAATACCCGCCTGGATCGACGTTCAAGATCGTGATGTCGATCGCCGGTCTCGAAGAAGGCGTTGTCCAGCCGGACAGTGTCATCCAAGATCCCGGTTTTTATTCGTTCGGCAACCGCAGCTTTCGGGATTGGAAAAAAGGCGGCCATGGGGCGGTTAATTTGCATAAAGCGATCGTCGAGTCGTGCGATACCTATTTTTATCAGCTCGGTCCGAAGCTCGGTATTGATCGAATCGCAAAATGGGCGAATGCATTCGGATTGGGAGAAAAAACTGGTATTGCCCTAGATGATGAAAGAAGCGGTACGATTCCCAGTACCGAATGGAAGCGAAAAAGATACCGCCAGCCCTGGTTTCCAGGCGAGACCGTCTCGGTCGCGATCGGTCAGGGCTATGTCACGGTGACACCGCTACAGCTCGCTAACATGATGGCGGCGGTCGCCAATGGCGGTAAACTTTACCGGCCCTACGTCGTGAACAAGGTGGAATCCGTCGACGGCGCGACCGTGCGAGAATACGGACCCGAGGTCATTCGCACGATCGAGCTCAAGCCAGACACGCTGAAGCGGGTGCGCGCCGCGCTTGCTGACGTGGTTAGCGCGCCCCACGGCACCGGTGCGGCAGCGCGATCACAGCTCGTCTCCATCGCGGGTAAGACGGGCACCGCTCAAGTGGTCGAAATGAAGGGCGGCTACGTTAAGACCGAGCATCTCGCTTATGTCAACCGCGATCATGCATGGTTTGTTTCTTACGCGCCGGTGGAAAATCCGCAGGTCGCCATTGCGGTGCTGGTAGAGCATGGCGGTCACGGCGGTGATGCGGCGGCGCCCATGGCGAAGAAGGTGTTCGAGAAATTTATCGAAATACAAAAACAAAGCACCGACAAGCAGCAGGTCAAAGCGGACGGAGAAAGCCGTGCAAATTGATCGGCGATTGATCTCTCATTTTGACTGGCCGCTGTTATTTTTTTCACTCCTGTTTGTCGCAGTCGGCGTCACGACGATTTACAGCGCGAACTATGATATGGCGGCTGGCCATGCGGGCCCGTTGCCGATGCGGCAAGTGACTTGGTTGGGACTCGGTCTGATCGCCATGTTTACCGCGCTCAGCTTCGATTATCATTATATCGATCGCTTGGCGTATCCCTTTTACGGCTCGATGCTCTTGCTCTTGGTGCTCGTGCTCGTGATTGGGCACTCCGGCGGTGGATCACAGCGTTGGATCAATTTGGGTTTTTTCCGGCTGCAACCGTCTGAACCCGCGAAACTGGCCGTGGTTCTGGTCATGGCCAAGTATTTTCAATCCGATGAGCCGGCGCGTGGCTATGTTTTACGAGATCTTTGGGTGCCGTTTGTGTTGGTGGCACCGCTGATTATTTTGACGTTGGTACAGCCTGATTTGGGCACCGCGATTATTCTCGGTATCGTTTTTATCAGCATGATTTTGATGAGCGGGCTCCGCCTGCGTTCGTTTGGTTACTTAGTCGGCGCCGGTTTGGCTTTCCTGCCCGTGGCGTGGCATTTCCTCAAGCAGTACCAGCGCAACCGGATTTTGACCTTTCTCGATCCCGATCGGGATCCGTTGGGCGCGGGATATCATGTCATTCAGTCACAAATCGCCATCGGCTCCGGTCGGCTTTTCGGCAAAGGCTACCTGCACGGAACGCAAAATCGGCTCGATTTCTTACCGGCGCAGCATACCGATTTCATTTTTGCGGTTTTTTCCGAGGAGTGGGGCTTTGTTGGCTGCGCAATCTTGCTGGTGCTCTATTTTATTATGATCGGTTACTGTCTGCGCCAAGTTCAGCGCGCCAAAGACCGTTTCGGCGCCTTGCTCATCTTCGGCATGATCGCGATCGTGTTTTGGCACGTCGTCATCAACGTCGCCATGGTGGCGGGTGTCATGCCTG